>OMLO01001115.1_pt1 | contig 19955 bp, 14 predicted proteins | sample 1674811 | NCBI WGS metagenome assembly OMLO01 (sample SAMN06265003, study PRJEB25207) | coral metagenome | isolation source: Coral host | place: Mexico:La Bocana,Puerto Morelos, Mexico | collected 2008-11-13 | reverse complement strand
AAAATTCCGAAAATTTGAACCGGTGATTTTTGTTAAATGGAAAGCGCCCTATGGTCAATGGATTAAAGAACGAGAAATAAATGGGTCTTGTATTTGTCTGTGTTACATTATGCCATCAACGCAGTGTTTTTTGCTCTATTAATTAGCATCTTTAAGAAAAATAAATAACCCTTTATTCTGTCTTGGAACTTTCAGTCTATCTGAACAGACTGTCAGTCCAAGCAAGCTAACATTGAGCCAACTGACATCTGGCAAACGACTGATTACCTTGAACAAGAGCTTTAACATGCAAGAAGAAAAAAATCATTAAATTATCATTTTCATACAAGAGATTTTGCACAAGTACTTTAAAAGCTCACATTTTGTTTTTTGTTTGTCACGAAAAAACTGCTGCAACAACTTGTTCACTGTTTCCTGTGAGAATAAAAACACAGCTATTATCCACATTCATTTAAAGGAATACAGTAATTCAGACTGAATAAGGAGCAATTACAGAATACCTGGCCACTTCACTTACATATGCTTTGAATAACACTTATATATACATATGCATGTAAGTGGAAAGAAGATTAGTTAAAATGGAGAATTTACCCGTGCTCCTTCAGTTACTCGTATGAAAGAAAAGGTTTAAAATAAACGTTAAGCCATTTAACCTACCAATTTAAATGTTGGATCGTCCATCGGTTTCCTATTTGCCCACAATTTGATGTAGAACTTGGACGAAAAATCTTTGCTTTTACCGCCAAAGGTGCTCACTGTCCCAGCGTTCTTTGCTGTCATATATCCGGGACTTTGCATACGACGGCCATTGAAGTCAGCGATAGAGCACGCTGTTGGCTTTGTAGGAGTGATTTTGTATTTTTTTTGTACCAGCTTTCCAGACTTCTTTCAGTGAAATGGGCCGTAAAAAGAAGAAGGCGACAAAGCCCTGGTGTTGGTATCCTTTACTAATTTTCTATGCTTTTTTACACTTGAAAGGTACGTAGATTGTAACGTTTTTAAGTGGCGAAGCAAACCGGCCGGCTTTGGTAAAAGCTGAGGATTGAACGAGTGGTCTTTATTTGCCTGTTTGTGTCTTGTGGGGCTAACTGACGTGGAACAAACCGATCAGTGTTTGAAAAAATCATCCAATGTGCTGAACTGTGAGAAATTGTTCGGTAAATTGTTCGTTCATTCCATTCTAAAGGTATAGCTGGTATAGAATGTCGTGTCATGGTTGATTATGGATGCTCTGTTTTAGGGTAACGTTTTGTTAGTTAAGTCTTAAAGTCTATGTCATATCGCTAAGTAAATAAGGTTACACAGTTCAAGTTTTAAAACTTTTTTCATAAAAAGTTGATACCAGGCCAAATATATATAGTTCCTCCCTAATAGTAAGAAAACTCATAGATTCAATAAAGCCCATTAGAAAGTGCATGCTGAAAGCTGCTTTTTAACAGAAAACTAACTCTAGCTGTGGACAGATTGGTTGTGTGAGGATTCCTATTCAATGCTTTGATAATAATTATTGCAACAAGACAGTTTATCATTCCTTCAGAAGACATTTTCTGCATTTGACTATTGAGTTTCAGTATAAATCTACTAATGCATCCCATTACCTGTTCTACCCACTATTCTGTTGTAGATGGTGAGTAGCAGTTGTTAATAACTAGCAGCCACTTCTTGCGTCATCAAAGTGTTTGAATATGATTTAGGTAAAGTTTTGTTATCTTGTGGTTTTATACTAAAATCTTATTATTCACTCTTGATTTCTATGTTTGAAAGCATGTCTTTGCTTCTTCACTGATGGCGAACAAGACAAAGCGAGCAAAGTTGACGTGATTACCCTTAGAAATCATGCACCACGGTCGTACATGACATGATTAATCTGCAGTTATGATGTCACAAGTGCGGATTTCGAAAATTCACTGTACGCTTTTGGCCAATCAGAAAAGGGAGATGTATATATAATAATTCTTAAATTGGAGGGTCAGAAAAATTAAAATGGCTAGCTCCATGTATGAACAAAAAGTAAACATAACATATCATACTACAGCGGAACCCAGGCCTGGCAAAGTGTGTTTGCTTTATGGAAGTTTCATTGTGCCAAGGTGCCTTTCCATATATTTTAGTATCAATGGGGTTAAGAAAATAATTATTCGTTTCGTAAGTCGAGGTTCTACAGTAGTTTGCTTCAATGTTAGTATAAGAGAGTTACGTTTTATGTATGCAATATGTTATTAAATAAATATTTTGCATGTGCTGGACTTCATCTGTGAGTTTGTGCCTGTCATTTATGATCTAACTTGACTTGTTGATGCCAGTTATCTCCATTTATACTTTCTGGACATACATTTAAATGCCATTTAAACAGTTTGTCAACAGTTTTTCAACAAACTACTGATTACAATGAGCATTTGCTTGGGAGAGGTTCAGCTATTGTCAATGTAGTCCTTAACCATATTGAAGGTATTGTAACCGTGACTTTGATGAGGAGAAAATATTGATCCAGCATCAAAAGGCTAAGCATTTCAAGTGTCCAATATGCCACAAGAAGCTATATACAGGCCCAGGGCTGGCCATCCACTGTATGCAAGTACACAAGGAAACCATAAGCACGATTCCAAACTCTGTGCCAAACAGGGGAGACCCAGAAATAGAAATCTATGGCATGGAGGGTATTCCTGAGAAAGACATGAAAGAACGTCAACAGAGGGGTAATAATGCAGGCGATGGTAAGTGCTTCTCTGAAGTACCGGTATTGAAATGCGAGTATGTAATGTGATAGCAAAGCCTGGGGGAACATCTACTTCACTTCTACAGCAGGAAGGGAGTCACTTAGAGTTGGCAGATGAGATGTCCTCAAGAGTTAAGTGCCCAGCAAACAAAAGGACACTCTTGCAAATTTTGAGAGTTACTTGTCTAAAAGGCAAACATAAATTCAATTTTTTTTTGGAGCTCTGAATTATGTCATCATCAATTTTGTTATTTTTTTTTTTGTCATAGATGATGAACCAGAAAAGAAAAAGGTCAAGAGTGAGGGACAGGTGCAGCCCACTCCAGTGGCAGCAGCTATCCCCAGTGCCATGCCAATGATGCATATGATGCCTGTGCCAGGAATGCCAGTTCCTCCAGGTTTTCCTCAAGTTCCATTCCAACAAATTCCAGGTAAAATATTTTCCTAAAAAGGCTGCATTGTAGATTGTGAGAAATCACCCACCAGGGAAGATGCAAATATGACAATTTCAAAATGGCATAGGAGAAAACATGCATTTTGTTATGAAAAATATAGCAGTTGTCTTTGAACTTCTGGTGTCTACTCAATGTACTTATAAAGGTGCTTCACTCTAGTTTTTTTCTTAGAAACTGGACATTGTTTTGCTTTTCAGGTGCACCACACATGCCGCCTATGGGATTTCCAGGTCAAATTCCTGTTCCCATGCAAATGCCAGGCCCAGGGTATGTCAGCTTCTTTGATTTGTCTCATCTTGTGACAATGTCTCTTTGTGCATGTTTGAACTTACCTGTAATTTATTTTCCATTCATGTAAAACCCTTGTTAACTACTCTGAGAGATGCTTTAAATTTTATTGTCGCTATGTACCTGTAGCACCAAATTTCAAGTCCTAATGTAACATTAAAATAGGGATGTATAGAATTTTGGAAGGACAAAAACAAAAAAGATTGACAAATTGCTGGATCTTTTCTCAGCATGCAATACCCAAATCCTGGAATGCCTCCGAGTACCATACCACCATCAAGCACAGTCACAACCGCTGCTCAACTACAAAAAGGTCCTGTTATAGGGCCTCAGGTACCCAACACCAAACCCCTCTTTCCTGCAGCACAGGTAAGCTTCTTTTTCTTAGTTCAGGGATTGTCTGCTTTTTTCCCACTAACAGTAAGTACATGTACAAAGCTTGTAGTATACTCTATGTTCACATACCAAGTCTTGGCATATTCATATCTGTAAGAATGAAGAGATCTTGTCTCTTTGAAATGTATGTTGTGAAGGGGGGTTTAGTTAGGGGAGGGCGTTACCTTTCATTTCTGTTTCCTGTCTGCTTTAAAGATCTTATACAAAGGAAAAGGAGCAATAAGAAAAATTGTCTTCCTCTGAGGATGTAAGCCTTGTTAATTTAATGTGTTAAAACAGCTAGCTGCTTGTGTACTTAAGCTACAGTGTGTATGTTGATTGCTTGCAGAGGACAAATTTACTACATTCTCACGTAATTGACTTTCCAGTTAATCAAATCAGATTTTTACCCTTGGCTGTGAAATATTTAACGTGCTGTGGTTAAAAAACATTTTCATTCCTGTTTCCTCTGTCCAGAATGTAAATGGAACTGCTAAATCCAGTGCTTCATCGGGCCCTGTGGGTGCAGACTTTAAACCACTACAAACAACAGCAACAGCAACCAGTTATCAAAGCCCACCAGTCACTTCTACAGGTAACTACACAATGAATAAGCAAGATGAATGCCAAAGTGTTTCCCAGCCCATTCACTGACAGTGACCTCTTCTGAACATAACTATACCCTTCAGCCCTGGCACTGCTGCACTGGAAAGTGTCCCCATAGCCTGACATTCTCATACCTGATTTAGACTGACCCGCAATATTTTGCATGTAGGTAAACCAGTTGTTCCACCTCCCACATCAGCTCCTGTTGTTTCTAAGCCTGCCACCATTGTTGCACCAGGAGCAACCAGCCGTTTGATTCATCCTGATGAAGACATCTCACTGGTAAGAGTTCATTAGTTCCCATGAAGTCCAAACATTTGCTGATGTGCGTACTCTGTACATCTGGTGTTCCAAGCTATGTTTAGAACCATGTTTGAGATGCTAAAATGCTTTAATACTTCATGTTTCAGGAAGAGCGACGAGCATCACTACCAAAATATGCTCCAAAGACACCTAGCATGCCCTCATCAAACCCACCCACAATGGGTAGTGCTCCTCCTTTGCAGATGCAGGCTCCTGGAAGCCATCCCCCCATGGCACCCATGCCCTTGATGCCTAACATGCAACAACCTCCAGTAGCTATGTCATCAGCACCCACAGGGCCAGTGCAAGGAGGGCCAATACAGGGAGGACCAATGCCGGGAGGACCAATGCATGGAGGGCCTGGAGGTCCCATTCCTGGTGGTCCCATGCCTCCTGGAATGCGACCTCCTGGATTTCCACACAATATGCCAGGACCACCACCACATCAGCAAGGGATTCCTCCAGGGATGCCTCCAAGACCACTTGGCAACTTTCAAGGGCCACCATCGCTTATGGGACCACTACCACAAGGCCCTGGTGGAGGGCCTCCTCGTGGACCCCCTCCAAGAGGGGGGATGGGACTCCTTGGGCCACACCCAGGCGGTAGGCCACCTATGAGATTACCTATGGGTGCTCCTAGAAGATTTTAGAGAGTTGTAAAATTTATTTAATATTAGTTATTACAGAAATGCCAGATGATTGTTTTCCTTGTAAAGCAGTGCATCCTTTTCGACTGGGTACCAGTATGGAAATGTTCTACCCTTTGATTTTCCTTCTGTCATATATGTACGTGTACACTGTACTAGTTTAAAGCATTTCTCTGAGTTGTCAAATAAATCTTTTGATATTTAGACACAAGTTACAACAGGTATTCAAGTTGTTATATGTTCACGTGCCATGCTAGCATTTGAGCTGACACAAGGTGAGTCCTTTTTAACCTGTTAGTCATCAGCTGATCAATGTCTAGCGTTTTCTTACGTTGTTAAAATAAATTTATTGTCAAGCTGGCTGCTGACAAAAATAGAGAAAACCATCACTTAGGGCATATGGCATTGGTATAGTACCATGTTTTCAGAACTGAAATAAATTCATAAAGAGTGATGTATGGGCATCAGTTACAATGCAGGAGAGTTGTATGTGCTTTCTCTCCTGGTCTTTCATCTGGCATTTTTGTTAAATTCTTGTTAAATACATTTTTACATCCCTCTCTACTTAGATTCCCTGTCGGATGTTCTTTTGTCCCATCTGTATAGACCCTTAGCATACATACATACTTATACACGATAGGCCTCATATTTGTGTGAAAAATCCTGTCTGGGGACATAAGCACCAGGCTAAAGATGAACAAAGTATTGTTATTCAAAGTTGGGCCCCATTTATGGAAAGAGTTTGTCATTCTCTTGAAGAAAGATTCTTTGTGATGGGTTGAAAGAATGTCTGTATGAGCAGCTGTTTAACTTGTAAGAACAGGGTAGTGGGACAAAGTCAGCAGTTTACTGTTCACAGTAGCTTTTCTTTGTATAACTTAATATTCTTTAGAAAAAGGTAGGTGTGGACTGATGAATTAAAATTATAGATTAGTGGCTGTGCATATTAAAGACCAAAGTATTACATTATTACAGGATTTGGGTATTTTCTCTACTATCTATATGCAGTAGTTTTTAAACTCTGGTTTTTCTTGTGTGCTTCAGTTTGTTGTATTCAATAATTCCTTTTTCAAACTTGTCAAGCTATTGAAGAGAAATGGAAATGCTTCACCTGATGTATCCTCTGTAAATACAGCATAAATTGATTATGAGCAGGTTTGACGTAGGCCATGTACAGGAAACATAGTTCTTGTAAAATTAACTTGCCTTTGTTGGTTAATTTTATTCATGGAATTTAGAAAACTGCAGCTTTCTTACTGTATAGCCTGATTCTCAAGTGTTTTGGGGATAACTCAAAAGTACCACTGTAAATTCGTGTAAGTGTCCATGTCGGTCTCGTATATACTTCTGAGTTCTCCAAAACTCTCTCTTGTTTGCTTCAGGCTATGTTGACAAGGATATGCAGTTAATATTCTTACCTGGGAAGGCCCGTTGCAATTTCGTACAAAATCAGACTGCTAATATTGAAATTGCCAAGTTCTCCATAATGTAGAATATATGTTATAATAATTATTATCATTCATCAGTTTCTTTGGAAGTAATATTACTTATCACAACAATATACCTGTACTTGTAAACAGTAATACTTGAAGTGATTCCAATTTTCGATTCAAGCAAAAATTTAAATTTGTGGAAGAACCTTGTAAGGTAGGTCGGTTGTGACAGTGATGGAATTTTTTTCAAGCAGTTATTGATAAGAATTAATAATTTAGAGTCGCATGCTTTTATATGCACATTATAATTTTGCAAAGTTCTGGTCTAAATCCCAGTTTTTTCTTGTGCTTTCAAGGTGACATTGATCATTATAATTATGTACATTATATTAGATATCACACCATGTAGTACTGCTTTATATTTTTTCAATTCTTGCAGTACGTTATTTTGGTGAGCCTAAATGCAAATGCCAATAGTGTGTGGCGATACTAAAACCAAACTTTGAATTAAGTTCTGCATTGCGTGTCACTGTGGTTAGGAGAACTTAGAGGACTACATGTAATCTTGTAGATATGTTTGAAACCTCTTGTTTGTTCCAAACTAAGTGTAGTTATCTTATTCCTTTGTGCCAGTGGTCACCTGAAAGCTTCAAAACTCCCATCAAGTCCTTCATTCAGAGGTTTAATTCAGCGCTTTAGCCATGCAATCTTTTGATAAAAAGTGAAGAAAATATCCCGTCTCACCCAACCCGCCAACTGATAAAACGTTTGGGAAAGTTTGGGTTTTCAAGTGGCCAGTACTCACTATATACTTCACAATGCACATTCGTAGCTGATGAGATCATTTCTTTTAAAAGCAATGACTTGTCATACTGACGTGCACTTCGCAAGGTAGGGTTGTTTCATTGCTGATTAGTTTGGGGAACGCTTAGCTTTCCAGTGGCAGAACTTTCCAACCGTGTTTGTTCAAACTTGTGCAAAGGTAGGGCCACGTTATCCAGGTTTGGCAATCTTTAAACTGTATCTGTAAAATCAGTTTTGATGAAATTGGTCTAATTTAATAAAAGTAAACATTCAAAGTCTGGTTGTACAGTGTGCTTTTGCAGTGCTGCTTGTTTCTTTGTAAGTCAAACTTTAAGTAATTCCATTCATGACTTGGTTTTCTGTTTACCGAAAGACATGGAGAGGGGCCTCCCTCCTCAGCAGGACCCTCCAGGGATTCGTAACGTTCGTTATGTGAAGTCGCAGTGCGAGGCGAGGGCAGGCGCAAAGTCGCCATCGGCCATAACCCTGTACCTGCACACGTTTCGTTTAGCGTATGATTCTCGACCCCAGACCCCTCGCTCTCGCTGTCCGTCATGCGAAAAAGAGAACAGCTCTGGGTTCGAGAATGTTAGTATTCTCCCCAACCGAATTAAAACTCGTTTGAACCTCTGCGGAGGAGAGATGGGTGTGGAGAGAAGCATTTCCTTCCCTACTCCTCTATTGAGTGTTTCCCTACTTTCTTGCTCCTAACGCGCCACACCCCTGGCGAGAAAGGAAAAGACTGCCATTTGGGTTACAATACACTTGAGTTTCACCCATGGTGTACCACTTAACTACAAAGACGTAAAGTCGATCAGATCCTAAAACAAACCCAGGGAATTGACGAGAAATTTTAGAGGAAGCGCTCAAAGCGCGTTTTTGGGTGCAGCTTGAATTCAATTTCCCTTACCTCTGCATGTATGTGACTCTGTCAAGGCAGGGAAACTCTAGATGGTCTAGTGTTTTACTCTGCATCTACATTAAAATTGTAATCTACAAGAAATTTTCTCATTACCGCAAATGTCAAGACAAAAAAATAGGACGTAAATGTAGTTAAAAGTACCATGAAATTGTACTTACCAATTTGTGGAACTCAGTAAAGCCTTAGACCCCGACCGCATTAATGGGCGTTTTGATACGAAATCGAAGCAAAGTATTTAAGGGTTACACTAGCGTGCTCGTTGTTATTCGCAAACATATACTTCTTTTTTTTTCCTATCGTCAACACTAAAACGTTTTCGGTCGTTTAAGTTGGGACATGCACTTTACATCCATCAAACGCCCTCCATCTTTTCCCCCTGTTGACAACAGCAATCATTCCCAGTCTTCTCATGTTTTTGAACAGATTGGTGCATTGGGATGGAAGATACTACAACTCTGGTAAAGAGCCATAACATAAACCTGAGTTTCTAGTACTGAAAGACACTGAGCTTCCGTCACTAGTAGGGGTTGTGGCTGTTACGTCCACCCAAGGATATCTGTCACAAGAGTATCACCCCTCGACTTGTCTCGGTCCATAAACGCTCATGCTTTCATTAACCATGTCCGAGAGAAATCTTCCTCCTCCCGTGGGGGACCTCACGCTGTCGTTGGGCTATCCTCTGAGACCCAGGGACTGCTAGTCGGGACGATGCGATATTTCCGGCTAACGATATTTTCGGGTGAAAGTTTACTTCAAGCGCGGATGAGCCCCTCTTCTTCACTTGAAGTTAACGTTCGCCCGAAAATATCAGTAACCCAAAAAAAACGCATCATCTCGATTAGCAGTCCCTGGGTCTCTGAGGATGTCGTTGGGCCTATGTAAGTGTTTTTGACATTTTGTTTTGATCATGGTGACTTTGAAAGTTCTGCACGGAGACACTGCTTACAAAGGAGACGAAAACCCCGCACTGAAATCGTCATTCCTGACCAAAGTCAAAAATAAAGACATCAAGTAATTTCTTGAGCCTTCCGTGCATTCTGAGAGTTTGAGCAAAAGAACTTGTAATCCAGAATTACAAGTAAAGGTTCTGTTTCAGAAACGTGCACGATTTACTGATGGCAAAGAAATTGGAAGCTTAGAAATCACCGAAAAATTTACTAATAAACGAGGTTAGAGCCTCTGTTCTGCTCACCCGGGAGTGTAAATGGGTACTTGTGATCTGTTATAGAAACCTAACAGAATGCTGGGGGATACACCTTCCGATGGAATACCATCCCGTCTAGAGGCGAATACTGTACCTTCCTGCCAGTCGCCTTACGCAACGGAAGTTCGGCCCATCAATTGCGGGCTAAGGGCTGAAAGTGCCGTCAGCACTCCGAAGACTAACTACCAAATCAAAGATCTCGAGCTATCTTTTTGAGATTGTTTTTATTACTTATTATTGCCGAGAACTTCTATTGTTGTTTAAAGATTCTTTAATCCGCTTTGTTTCTTTTAAACGGAATTGCAGATTCTACTACAAAATTCTACTACTAAAATAAAGCTAAGTGTTGGAAACGTTGGATTTCAGGGAAGCCATTTTTCACATCTTGGGGAGGCATTATTTCTTTTACTATTTTAAGATTGATTTCTCGACAAGTTACCGGGGCGATAAGCACGCTTGAGATGCCGGAAAATGTTATGTTTAACGCGTATAAATTTGTAGGAGGTGCGGATTAACACTAATACAACATAGAATATTAACGATGTTTAGCAAGCTCAAAAGCAAAACACGTTCATACGCGTATAAATTTAGTTTTCACTAAAACAGTTTGCACGCCCCCTAAACAATGAAAACATTTCACGATAGCAATTAAGACAATTTCTGTTTCGATTTGTTTCATTTTATCCTACACGTCGTGCTTAGAAGGGAGGTGGTGGGTTGGGGTGGGGGGACGGGAGCGCGAGATCAAGTCATGTCTCGTCCGCGTGTGGTAAGTACTCCACATGACTGTTCTTTTCCATATCTCCTTCTTTACTGTTCACTAGAACTTTTATATCCAATGTCATCTGTTGTAGAAACACAACGTTACTGGGTCTTCATGTTGGCACATGAACAAGACATCCCTGAACTTCTCTATAAGTGTCAGAAGCTGGGATCTTCTCAGATTCTCGTAATACATCACTTCTTCTAGGTGATGATTTCCTCGAAAATAAGGCGTCAATCTGCGAAAATAAATCTCTGTTCAGATTGTAAGCAGCTTACATTATGAATAATGAACAAATCCCGCCTTAGGGACGGAAAATGATTTTTTCGAGGGAGGGGATGGGCAATTTTCTGAGGCCTGAAGTTTTTTTCTCACCTTTAGGTTATGTAATCTGATACTAAGAATACTGAGCAGCTTACATTATTTTTCTAAGAAAGCCTCACCTGGTAAATAACTTTAAATCTTCTGGGTCTAATGCAGCCGGCACTTGCAACACACTCTTTCTCTCGGCGTATGTCAAACCCTTGAGCTCCTCCTCTAACTCGGGATGTGCCTCATTTTCGTTCGGTTCCTGTTGGTCAGCAGCAAACGACGACAGACCATCCGGGAAACTATCACCAAATATCCAGCGTACCCTGCGGCCTCCTCGACCCAGGCCTCCGTTCTTAACATCAGGCCACTGGTCAGATTGGACGGTAGGTACCAGGAACACATAGGTGTGAAGCTGTAGTATAGAAAACAGTAGACGAAAGTAAGGAAAAGAAAATTTCTAAAATACAGCCATAATTTTCTCGGTTAATACTACCAGAGTGCGTTCTTTTTGCTTTTCAAGGGGTCCTTTGCCTATTGCTGCTCATTACCAGACTGATGTTGTGTTAGACTTGAGCGCAGGAACATTATTTGCTCCATGTACATAATTATTTTGCTATGGTTTAGATTTTGCAGCGATACGCATCGAGACAAACTTGCACTTTATTAGTTTTTCGGTCGAATCATATTTTGACCATTTAGGTCAAAATTTCCTTTTCTTCACCTGGGTATCACCAGGAGATGGGCTCCTGCTATCACGCCCCCGATCTGTATAAATTTCAGGTTTCCTTTCAACAGGGCGATATTGAATAAGTCCTTTGTATAGACAAGACCGGACAAGTGACAATATGGCGGCTCAAAGGAGAGGCCGTGATGATCGCAAAGATTTATGGGAAGACCACGTCAGACTCAGTTTCCTGGTCACTTTGTCAAAAAAAAGCACATCATTTTCATTTTGGGTGTATAAATGGAACTCTAATACCAGCTTTCACGCCATGCGTGTCATTGCATCTCCTACAACTACCTTTTGTCTGGTTTAGCCAGTATCTGGGGGCCCACATCCGTCTTTTGGAAAGATTTACTATTTTTATACGCCTCTGCGACGAGGACTTACGTACTATAACAGGAGGCATCTCAGTGAGCCCAAGCTGTCTTTTACAGGCTACTTTCTGGATATTTCCATAAACAAAACGCAATACCTGTATCAGCAGCCTTCGTTGCAACATCCAAACAACCATTTGCACTTTCTCAGCCTGGGAAAACGAACACAAATTAGAAAAAGTTTCACCCTCATGTGGCTTTGCATCAGCTTAGACAGACGTCACACTCGTGAATATTGTGGAAGGTGAAACTGAAAGCTTTCATTATAAGGAGTCCCGAAATCAATGCGTGAAGTTAAAACAAGGCATGATTTGGAGTCCGGTTTAACGCGGGCTCCTTTCCCGAACAGCGGCTGCTACATCGAGCCTAAGACATGTAGAAGGTGTATAGGGTGAGGGAGAAGGGGGGGAGGGGTAGAGGACAAGAACGACGGCAGTTGAATACTTTCCAGTAGCCTCTACAAGGTGTGAGCACTCTAGTTTCAAATCAGATTGCGACTTTTTCTTCTCCACCATGAAATATAAGAGACCATCGGCGAAAAGAGTTTTAATACAAGTAAACATGAATAACAAGGTTACCTGCTTCTGTGGTAAGCCCAGTGGATTGTTATGTTCACTCAGAGGAGTTGGTAACGAGAATTCTGATAAGACGTTGAGCAAAGACAGAGGAAAGCGTGAAGTAAACTCTTCCACCAGTGGAGACGATCTAGAAAGCAGAAAAGAAAGATTAATTTTGGTTCATTGTAATTGGCTGGTGTTGCGAGTATTCGATACGTCATACAAACGAACAATCGATGGACCGAACTAACGAACAAACGAATGAACAGTCGACAGACGGAACAAACGAACAAACGACAGAACGAACGTAACGGCCGAACGACGAACGAACGATCGACAGAAGGACTATCAAACAACCGTTCGATTGACCAAACGAACGATCGATCGATCGAGCGAGCGAGTGACCAAATGAACGAACGAACCTAACCTACGTAAGAAAATAACGAACGAATGAACGAAAACAAGCACTAAAAGAAGAAGGCAGACCAGTTCGAACGAACGAATTAGCAAATAGAATAGATGGATGAAAGTGAAGAATGATCATCGCAGTTAATTTTCCAATTTAAGCAATTGGAAAGAAAAAGCCTGAAAAAAATCAGGGCTTCAACAGGATTCGAACCCGTGACCTCCGCGATACCGGTGCGATGCTCTACCAACTGAGCTATGAAGCCACACATTGGGAGCGAGGTGGAGTCATAAATTGTGAACTTACGTGCTAGTAGAGGAGTCCGGTGCGACAACATACAGATTACTCTCGCACAGCGGGTAAATGATAGTCGCCATTCCCCAGTAAACCAGATGAGCTGCAATGGCAAACACCTGTGGACAACATAGGATGTTAATAATAAGACTAGCTGCATTGATTCATACACTAATTCATACAAGCCTAAACTGATTATAATAAGCACTTGCTGATGTAAAAAAAAATTCTCGAGAGCTGAATCATAACAATGGTACCGGGAACAATTCTTAGATGCTGAACAGAGCATAAAAGCCACACCCAATTTGAGACTTAGTGGCTAAAAACCAAAATAACGATATTCAGCTCATACGAAACGAGAAACTCTTAAAGAGTTCCGTCACAAGATCAATTTTCATTGTTTCTAAAAACAATGAAAGTGACCGATATCGGAAGTTAAATGCCAAAAGCTTGATTACACAATGTGATTACGAAGGCTTTAGCCATGCGTTTTTCAGCTAGGCAAGCGCAGGTCAACTGGTAATCCGATATTTTCAGAATCCCAATCAGATTTTTATGGGGTCACTCCCTTCCCGACCGCTGGTTGAGGGTGACAAAGACTTTGGATACAAGGCTCGTTTATAGAAGGGAGTAGCCCCCGGTAATGACATGTGTACCTGCGATAGTGGAATATCGGTATCCTGTGATAATGTTTGAAAGCTGTTGATACAAAAATGAACACAATGAGTTGACTGTCGCAGAAATGTGCTCAGCAAGTTAAACAAGGATTCTAGTTATTTCGTTGGGACTTTGCTCTTCTCTGGTAGTCTTACACTAAATTGCTAAATGTGAAGGAGAAATGAATGGTTATAACAACGAAGATTAGAAAACGAAATACGAAAAGAAACAAAACAAAACGTGAGTGCAGGGAAGGGAAGCTTCAGAAATGAATCGTACCCAGATCAGGCCTACAGCCTGCGTCGCAGACGGAAATTTACCCGTAAATAACCCACGGTAGGTAGCGACGCAGGATATAATCGTGGACAAAAGCCATAGGGACACTTATGTAACGTAACGAATTATCTGTGTTTTACAACTGAAGTTTGAAAAAAGCGCTGCTATCTTTTAAAAACACGTTGCCGTTCCCCCTCCCCAAACAATACAATGTTAAAAGTCAGGAGAAACTGCAGGAACAAGTTTTCAACTTTGTATGTGGGGTAGGTAGGTTAGGCAGGTGAAGTTCTATTCGCGTCTGGTGTGTACGCAAAAGCGCCAATGGTTAAAGTTTGTCCCAAGACTATTGACCATGATTGTAGGCCAAGGCTCAAACAGTTTTGCTTCCTTATCAAGCTCGCTAATCTGCTGAGCGCTCACATATCAAGAACAGCCACCCAACCAGAACAGGCATGAGAAATTCAAGTTAAGAAAACAACACAATAGGAAGGCAGCTGTATTGCACAATGATTTCATGTTATACCTTTTGAGAGGACTAGCCATTCTCACAAGCCTAGTGACAGCTGGGGAACAATCCCCAGGGAGAGAGTCTACCAAGTATCCTTCATTCACTAAAAATAGAAGCGTGTGGTATGGCCTGAAAGAACAAAGTACTTGAGTTCATTCAGTGAGACTGTATGCTACACCAGTGCTTTTCAAAAAGCAATAAATCTTGAAACGTGCTGTTCCTCTGTAGAAATGCCAGGGCTCAACCAGTACAATATCATGATAAACGTATATAAAATAACAACAACAAACCTGATGGCCGAAAGCGACTTATGTATGGTTTCAGGCTGAAAAAGAAAGGCCACATCTTTTAGCTGTTGTAGCTTATGTAGAGTAAGTAAATTGTCTAGTTATAGTCATAGCAATTTTTCTTGGACAATTTGGTCCAAGGGAGAAAAGTGCAATGAGGTTAACTCTATGTTAAGCACCAACCCATGAGACAAGGCCAGACCACAACATCCAGAACTATGTGTCCTACCCTTATCGATAAGTGTGTGGGTTCTTTAATGTCCCCTTCTAACCATGCAACACTGAAGATGCTGGTGACAGAGCCTATAGTTTATTGTCTTTTTCCGAGAAGACTTGAACATCTAACCGTTTGCAGATATGATTTCAAAGGCAGCACATTCTTCTCAGTTATTTTAAGACCCTGAGTGTTGGTCCAGTTTGGGGCTCAAACCCTCAACCTTCTGCATAGCAGTCACACAAATATGTACAAATTTATAATTGTAATAATGTAGGTACTAATGTGGGTTCTAACGCAATGTAACCCTTCCAATAGGGCACTGTGTGTGACGAAAACTGTGCTTAACCTGAGCATCACTGTTTTAAGCAACACTCTCAATCTTTCATGGGGGGGGGGGGGTTACCGGTAATCAAAACACCCTCATTCACCTGTACATGGTTTGGCTTAATCAGGCTCAATACAATTTAAATCCCTTTAAACCACTGGATGACAACTTTCTGATGAAAATTCTACCCCAACCGGCCTGCCAGATTCTTGTGTATTCTACTAAATATCTCTGTGCATCTCTGTTTAACGATGCCTCTTCTCTGCAATAAACATACCTTGATGTGAATTGATCCCTGGTTTAAGTTGTGAACTTTGTGAGGAAGACAAAAGCTCACGTTGACCCAGCCATTGATTTTAAGACGCACAGAGCCAGTAGCACACAAGCTGAAAAAAACAAGAACAAATGAAAGAAATGAAAAATGTACCTATCCTCTGATTGATGATACACTGGGTCAAAACATTGTAAGCTGAAAGAACCATAAGATAACCCTGGAAAAAAACAGGAAAAGCAAAGAAATATCCCAGTTACAGACAAGATGTTTCTAAAATTTCTAAAAGACTCTTGGCATGATATAAGTTGGGCTCTGGAAAGTCCCACCTGATTGACTTGATACTCTTTGAGAACAAACAACTGAAACAATGGCTCCAACTCCGTCACAAATACTGCCAATACACCAATCTTGTTCCCAGGGTCTATCTTTCCCTCTCCCTTCCATACCCCCATTAAAAGAGACCCTGGGAATGAGGTTGCTGTTATGTTACAATAACTAATAGGATGATTGCAACTTCATTCCAAGGGTCTCTCATCTTCCCTCCCCCAGGGGGGGACAGGAAGATGAGAGACCCTGGGAATGAGGCTGCTGCTACATTACAATAAGAAATAGGATGGTTGCAACTTCATTCCCAGGGTCTCTCATCTTCCCTCCCCCAGGGGGACAGGAAGATGAGAGACCCTGGGAATGAGGTTGAGATGGGAGAATATAAAGCTTCCAAGAGCTGTAACCCTTAGACCTAATATAATTTTTAGCAGATATCTCAGGAGATTTCCTTGAAAAATCTTTGTATAATCTGAGGATCCTTGCAAGAATTGTGAAAATCCTTGAGGATCTTTGAAAAAGTTTACAAACATCCTCTGGCAAATATAATTATTTTCAATAGGATACTCAAAATTTAGAACCATCCCCCATGAAAGCTTCATTGTTCGTTTCTTTATTTTCTCCTCATTTAACTAAGTACTATAATCAACAAACCTTTTGAATACATCTTGTAAGTCTCTTGCCAGCTTGCTTTTAGGAAGGATGTGCTGAAATGGTGATTCTGCGCAATCTGATTTAATGAAATTTTTTGTGTTACACTCTGTCTGGGTAGCCCATCAACTACATGCACTGGTAGTAAGTTATCTTATTAGAAATACATATTTTACAAATTTTAAAATAAGACAAATTTAGAAAGAGTCTATCCGGGATTTGTTTTTCTTGCTCTTCCCTCATTCTTAAAAATAACAATAAATATTACAAATTACAGTTACAGCTACCCAAAATCAAAAGTGAAAAGCTGATAATAAATTACATTCAATAATAATAAAAAAATTTAACATTAAGCTTCAATTAATTTAACCAGTTCTATGTCCTTAACTGACTGGATTGATAAACACTCAAGCATACAATTAGCACCACCTTAAAGCTACAGGTTTTGACCACTTCTCTTTTCGGCCACTCAGGTGCTTGGTAAATGATATTAATTAACTTGCTAATTCTTAAAATACTATTATATACCTTCTGGCATTGATGACATTTCATCATGCACAGAAAGCATAGTTGCCCTCTCTGAGCTCAGATACCTGCACCTAAAAATATCCATTAGAAACAATAATTAGTTATCATCACATCTGGGAGCTACAATTTGATGAAACAAAATGTATGTTGATCAGCGCCAGGATCTGATATTTTAATAAGTCTATGTGACACACATTTCTACAAGGTATGATGACAGTTTTTAAAATATGCATTAAAGTTAAAACTGCCATCGAAGGTAACAAACTCACAATCAAACTTTTCGTAATAACTACTTGCAGGTCAAAAAGATTACATAAGGGTTTGAGTGAGCTGACAGATGAGAATTTGCTAGCATTGCTTAAGGGGAGGTGACACTTAATGGCACTGTTGAGAAATTGTGATCAATTATGCAAGAGATGTGACAAGATTGTGAGAGTCCTGGGAACAAGCCAGTAGAGCATTACCTTAATAGGAGCATATATGATCAGCTGGTCAAATACAAACTAATGATGTGTGGAGTCAATACTGGTATTCATTTTTGATCCTCCCTTTGCCTAGAGTAACATAATTTGGAATCAGACTTTTAGCCAAATGGGTGTCCAGGCATCTTGAGGACTATCACTTTCTAAAGAAAATTGTTTACCGGTAATTTATTTTTCATATGTTGCCTCATAAATTATTCATTTGAACAGGCCCTGTAGCACATTTTGGATGGCCACTTGTCAAATTCTGGCTAAAAGCCTGTTTGAAATATTGGGCCTACCGTGGATCAATGTGTTTGAGATAAGGTGGGGAATAGGAAAAGACAAAGATATTCATTTTGACGTTTTGTTGGCAGAAAGATGATTAAGTGTGTAAAGAACTTATGATAACGATTGTGACTAGTTGAATGTTGCTTAACTATTCTGACTTACACAAAATGGATCATTTCAAAGATATAAGTAATTTGTGGACTTTCCAGGCAAAGCAGTTACTTTACCTTATCTCTTCATGTTTCAGGGCAATTGCTATTCTCTTGGACAAGTCATGATAGCAATGAACAACAGATGGTTCCACACTTGCCTGTTGAGATAGCAACACACAAACAGCTGTTAAAAGTTCAACAACACCATGATATTGATGTCCAGGCTTCAGATTTGTAGACATTTTATTCCTAAATCATGTATAAAATGCCAGTTACATTTGAAGAATAAATAGCTATTGAATTATTTAGTGAATAAGCTCGGTAATGTAGAAGCTCTATTTCTATTTGTCATCATTGCAGCAGCTGTTATTGACTTGGAGCTAGGGGTAATTGTTTCTGTTGTTCGTTCTATAGTCCTCTCAAAGGGTTTCAAGCCATTCATGTGAGACGTTACGAAAGCTGCAACATGCCCCAATAAGTAAGAGGGACATGTGAAAGAGCAAGAGACATAAATTTTCATGTCCATGATCACCTTGTACTCTTCTAGAAATGGTCCATGAACCATGTTATAGCCAGTAATTTATGACAGTGTTATTATTTAATTAACAAACATCTAGAAAGTAGAAAGTATTTTTCCATAACTTTCTTTCCTTTCCCATAAAGTCCATCAATAGGCCACTTGCCATATTATACACACAACTTGAAAATGTTCTTAACATGAAATTTTAAATGCTTCATAAAGTTGCAAATAATTTATTATGCGAAATGAATCTACAAGCTGGGTACCTGAAGGACAAAGACAACATTGAAGAGCTTCATCATGACATCATCTTTTCTTGATGTGGAATCACTTCTCTATTGAGTAGAATAATAATTGTAATTAACAATTATTATCATAATGATCCCCAGAAATTGTTTAATAATCAAGTTCATTCTCTTTAATACAAACACCAAAGGACCAAACAGAGTGTAAGCAATTGGAGATGTCTGGGTGTATTTATAGTAGCAAAAACAAAAAAAAAAACTCTTTTTTCTTGGGAACCATGTGAACTGTCCAGATGTTATGTAGAGGAGTCTGTTTCATGGATCTGTCCCTAAGTAAAGGTTCAACTGTTTATTATAGTTTTTTATAGTACGGTGACACACTAAACCTTTACTTCCACACTCTATACAAATTAATATTCATAACAATATTAAACAGCACCACTTGAATGTTTTGCTGAAGAGCATTGATTTGACTAGTCACACACCAAGACTGCTTCAATCATATACTTTAGGTTAAATCATGCTTGACTGCACACTTTGAAATTTAATGAAGAAAATACTTAATTGTTTCTAAAGAAACTGTCAGGCTGAAAAAAAATGGCAATTATAACTAAGAATGATCACTACTTACCTTGAATTCACGGTCATGTCTCTCATGAGCCAGGGTTGGATGACCCACAAACAGCACCTCGTCAACTTTTAACTCAAATTTGGTACCACAGGCATCGGACTTGGGTGACAATATGTTTGCAAGTGTGCTGTCTGAGAAACTGGGTAAAAAAAGTACTAGACATGGATTGCACTTTTTTTGATCAATTAACAAAATGAACTTGTGCATTGATAATTTATATTATGCTATTAATCAGAAGGTTCTTTTTCATTACAGTTTTACGAAGAAAGCAAGCTTGACTAAATTTGTCAAAGATGATTGGAATTTTTAAGTTGCTCCAAGCAAACTGTAACAACAAAACAATGTGTTACAACACATTTGCAAAGTTGTATGACAAAGAACAACCAGATCATTGACTGTTACACAGTTTGTTATGTAACATTTTT
>OMLO01001114.1_pt1 | contig 19959 bp, 13 predicted proteins | sample 1674811 | NCBI WGS metagenome assembly OMLO01 (sample SAMN06265003, study PRJEB25207) | coral metagenome | isolation source: Coral host | place: Mexico:La Bocana,Puerto Morelos, Mexico | collected 2008-11-13 | reverse complement strand
GCCTGACATAAGAGAATCTCCTAGTTGGAGAACAAGGCCATGACTGGAAATCTTGGAAACCAAGCTATAAGCAACCACGAGGAAAGGGAAGACAGGTACCCATCAGACTGAATTAACAATAGAAAGAGGGAGCAAAGTGAGGGGAATGCTCAAGATGTGCTTCCAAGAAAAACAATGCTCACTGTAAATGATATTGCTCTGAAGTTAAGGCTGCCAACATGTCTCAGTCAAAGAGCACATGAAATCATCAAAAACACTGCATATTACCACGGGAACACAGGTGCTCTTTATTGTTAACTCTGTTGAATTGCATTTAGCTGCATTTAAATGGAAAAAGCATTGAGATTCATTATAAACTCCATTCATGGATGACTTAGGATTTAGGAAGGTTTGTGGAATTTTACCTGATCTGTAGTGGTTCATCTTGAAGTTCTTCATCATCAGCCTGACAAAGAAATTAAGATACATGTAAACATGTTTATGATTTCCTTTGTTTAATTTTGATGAATTATTGATGAGTTTGAGGAAGTACATACATTAATATTTTGTACCTCAAATCTGAACCACTCAGAGTCCCAGAGAGGATTAAGTGATTTCTTGCATACATCCGTCTTGTATAATACATTACCAAGTCGAACCTGACAAAACCATTGAGCAGATTAAAAGCTGGCAGAAAATTTTATGCTACATGAAAAGGACAACAAGGTTTAATAGAGCAAATTTCAATTGAGTGTTGTGAAACCTACAGCAATGTTCCAATTAGTTACCAATTTGAATTAGACTACTCAGCCAATCTCAAACCAAAACCAAGATCAAATAGATCGAAAACGTTAAGTTTCATATTTTAACAGCTTTTTACCTTAAATTTTATATTTTTACAAAACCAAGTAATTATCTAATTACTCTCAACACTCAATTGAAAACTGCTCTAGCTGACATCAAAACACTGGCTTAGAACCACATATAAAATTTAAAATGTTAACTGAAAGATCACGTCCTGAGTACTGAAACTAGGTTACTACAACAAACTGTGACATAAGATGATAGTAAAAGTTAATTTTTTTCTGATGTTACGTATATCCTGTGATTTTTTTTTAAAATCTGCAATCTGGTAATTAATACATGGTCATTTCATCGACCCTTGTTTTCCAACAATTCAATTCAATTCTTTATTTACACTATGGGTAGGTTGCCTTTATTTGTACACAATATGTATGAAAGCTGAAGGCTGAAAGCTTGTAGGGTCCTGTTCAGTACATTCTAGATATTGAAATTATAGAATACTATAAAGAGCGTTTATACGCATTTTATATGGTAAAGTACTGAAAACAGTAAAATATCAATGAAAACATTAAGCCATTAATAAATGAAAACTAATATGTGACTGATGACCAAAGTAGCAGGATCAGGAGCTAGTGCTTTCTGGTTGGACGCCGTCATGCATGGTCAAGCTAAGTGAAGCTTATTAATAATTTAATTAACAAAACAACAGCCTCAATGTTTATAAATTTCTGACCTCTGCAAAAGCATCCGCTAAGTCACTTGAGCGATCCATGACAGGAAGATTTCGAGCAGCCACAATACGTACTTTAATCTTTGCTGGCATTTTTTAAGATCACTACTAGCACTTGCAAGTCCAAAATTAATGTCAAATGAGGACGAAAGTTTTCACTTTGCAGACAAGCCAACGCAGTAGTTTCTCCGGCGTCATCTTTCTTTCAAAGCAATCAGAGCTCCACTTAATATCATTTTTGCTTCTAGCTTGCCAAACCTTGTAATTTTAAGGTTTTAAAAGCAGGAAAATGCACTTCAACACAACAACAATCTTCTCCTCCATTACGTCTGCCTCTCAAAATACACCAGGCGTTACAACTTCCCAGAAGTCCTTGTAACCAAAGCACGTGTCGCACCACGGCTGGTAGCCATTTTGTTTCCGTTCAGCCTTCTGGTGTCTTCTCCGCAAGAAATTTGGCATTATGGCTGGCGAGGGAGGCGTTGATATCGATTTGTATGCTACAGTGGATGAATTTGAGCCAGAAGTTGCTGGTCAGGTAAGATTTTGCGAAGATTTCAACCGCGTAGAGTTCCAAGACGTACACTAATTGAAGTCGATAGATCGCGATGATCAAATGTCACTAGTTGCGTTTGCGGCTTAATCTCTTGTTCATGCTTACAGTTTGTCGTTTAAATACTTCTGTGAGGAATATACGAGGAAGGCCATGGTGTTTCTTTTTTCCATTTTCAGAGTCCTTTAATTCATGTTAAGATACAGGAACAAATTTCTGGTCTTTTTTTACCGACCTCGTCGAAACATCAGCTCACATACTGATGCACATAACGATGCCCACATAATTTACCAAGCTTTATACGTTTAGCTCACAGTTGACTATGGTGAATGTTACTTTCCACATTGGAACGAAGGAAAGGAACAATCGGTTTCATGAACAACTCAAAATTTCAGGATGGTTACGAAACTGCAACTGCACACGATTCTTCCTTTTGCTTGGTATTGTGCAGAGAAAAAACACAGCCTTGGTAGAGCCTTGTTTAATTAACTTAATTTTCAGATTCAAACTTCTCTGAAGTATCACACTTGAATATCAGTGGACTGACAGTCTGCAACCATTATATTACCGTTTCATCATGACCTCTCCATTTCTGGCAACCATCTTGCACATACTGCTTTACGACTTCACTGTAGCTATGACTGTTGCCTAAGTATTCCAAGAACCGGAGCTACCTTGAGGTTTGAGAACCAAACTAGATGGTTCCTGTTATATAAAATGTCCAGAAGTCCCAAAGAAGTTTCCAATTCAGAAGTTTTGCATCATTATTTCTTTGTGCCCAATAGTTTGTTTTGAACAAACAGACTTGAAAATTACCTTAATTTTTTTTATTTATGCACTTTTGAAAGTTGCAGGTAATACTTGCGTTTTGTTTTTCCATAGCATCATATGAATGAAGGTTTGGACTTGTATGATGATGTACTCACCACTTCAGGGCCAGCAGAAGATGAGGCATTGCAGTCACATGTATGCAAAAGTGATTTTAAAAATAAACATGCAGCTGTGCAGTGTTACGAGATCTGCCTTCTAACATTATCCTATGTTGTTGGTTTTTGTTTTCCCAGTAGAATTTATTTGCTATTAAAAATCTTCATCCATATTTAGCAACAAGCATACTTTTAGTTGCTATCAAGAGCATATAAAAGTTCAGTTCTCTTCACACATCATTGGTTTTGTGTCAAAAATCAGTGTGCCAGGGGAGAGAGTGGTCGTATGTCAAAAACCTGACAAGATCAGTGATCTGACTCAACAAAAGAGAGAAAGAACTACAGAAGATTTTTTGAACCTTGTATCTGTGTATTTATCTGCTGGAATTTCCTACTGCCATGATAAGTTACTTGGAAGCCTGAAAATTTCAACTTGGTTGGTTTGTTAAATTTGAATCAAGTGCAAGGATTTGTTTGAGTGAATGCATAGTCAAACCTCCAGATACCCCTCTGAACTGTTAATTATTCATTACACATTTTAGTATGAAGAAGACGTCACTAGTGGCATTTCACCGGAGGCAACCCAGTCAGGTAAAATATGACATTACCATAGGGGAATAGATTATAATGACCTTGTAATATAATTGATTGTCATGGTGATAATTTGGAGTACTTTTTAGATATTTTGTAGATTTTTTGGACAGTATTAGTAATTAGCGTCCGAGTGTTCCAACATTTTCCAATCCTTTTCCAGTTTGTGATGGGACATCATAATGAACTTAAGATCTCAATTACGATTTCAAAGTAATGTTTTGTCCTTGAGATTAGTGGAACTGGATTGTCAGTACACTTCTTCCTCATTAACTTTTGTTCTACATCACTTTAATTCCACACAATATCGTAATTAAGAAAAAAAAGACATGTTTCATGTTTCTATCAAGTTACATGTATGGAAACATGAGTGGAAGCTTGGAAATATGAGAAGTGCTGTGGGAATGTGAGTCGTTGGGTGAGTGTTTCCACAGCTGTTTCTCATATTCCCAAACTTCCACAAATATTTTAAAAATTGGATAACAACACAGAGAACATGTTTTCCATTTCTTGTAAAAACTTTTGTGTTGAAAAAAGGAAACAAATTTTTAACGGTGATCATCAAAATGTAGATTTTTCTGTCTTTGTCTTAGGAGCTTATGAATACAAATCCTACACCACAGTCCATCCTAAATCCGTGGCTGCACGAACGACACATACCTACCATGAAAGGAACAAAGGAAAGCCCCTTTATGTGGGCAACTTGACGTGGGTGGGTCTGACTTTTGATTTTTGCTAGTATAGTGTTTTTTTTAATTAGATAGCCTTCTGGGAGTTGAATTGAACTGCCTTGAAGAGGTTTGCCAATTTTCCTTGTACTTAACAGAAAAATCATTGACTGATTTATTCATGAAATATAATTTTACCAAGATTCAAGAAATACCAGTGTTGCATTGTAGGACGTGCATTATAGTCATCATCGTTGCCATGATCGTACTGCTCATCAGCCAAATAAATCTGTCGTTGACATCATCAGTACTTGTCAGAAAATAGGCTTTATATGGCCTAGGGAATCTGTAAGACCTGTAGTAGCTGATAGTTTGTAACTTAAACTTTCATTTAAAATCACTGATACAAAAACAAAGTGTCATTTTACTTTCTTGTTTAGTGGACAAACGATCAAGAGCTGACAGAATTCCTGCAAGAGTGCGGTGTAACAGATCTGATAAATATCAAGTTCTTTGAAAACAGAACCAATGGGCAGTCTAAAGGGTGAGTTGGAATTCAACCAAGGGAGCTGTATTCTAATTTGTACAGATTGTCATTAAATTGCATGTTAGTTGAGTTCAGTACTATATAATGGAATGGCTTTTTAATATTTTTGATATCATAGCCTGTCAGTAGACAATTTTAAGTTCAATGTTAGACCTTTTCAGTCCTTAACGAATCCATTACAATCTTTTATACTTTCTATTCTTCTTTGTTTTGTGTACTTTTTGGTTTTCCCTTCCATTTATTTTTTTGTGTGAGGGCTACTTTTCAATACTTGTTCTAAAAACTGGGTTGCCTTACATAAACAGCAAATTCCATCACCCCTTTCAGACGTAAAGGTAAGTTTGGAAGATTTGTTCTGGTATGCCAAGAATTTTCCTATAACTCCTTTTTGACAGTGACATCATATGCAAAAGCAGTTTTATGGCACCATTACAATCTGCAGTTATCAACAGATATAGTGATTATCAAAGCTGATTAGATGACCACTGAATACACTTAAAGCCAGTTGATGTTGCTTTTCATGAACCTGGACTGCTATCAGTTGAAAGTAAACCACTGGGTGGGTCCTTTGTCAGGGTGAATATTTAAACTGTTCTGCAGCCATTTTATGGGGCATATTTTTTTGCAGATTTTTAAATGCCTCCTTATTCATGCTGCCAAGCAAATGCATTTTGTTGGGAATATTTTAAAAAGGGTTCTGCAGCCAGATCTTTACTCTGCAGGCAACATTTCCAAGCAATCACCTCCGATTGTTTACTGACTCTGTGTTACCTATACTCACAGCTCTTTCTGCTATTGAGTGACAATGGATAGCAGTGGGTTCTGGGCACGGGATGCAAGGAAGAATACAACAAACTAACAACAAAGAAATCTGTAAAACAACTGAGAAAAAAAATTCATTTGTATTTGGTCAATCTCTGTCAAAAAGGTGTCTCGTGCAAATTTTGTAAGAAAGAAAAATATTGTTTTTGTGAAACATTTTGTAACAAAAAGACTGAAAAATATTCCAGTTAACTTTGTACCATAGTGAAATAATCCAGGAAAATGCAAATAAATATTTTATTGCCCTCTATTTAAACAATAACTTAAATACAGAATTTGTAAAAATCTTTAAATTAAACCCAACTGTAGTTTTGTTTATTTTGTACAGTAGAATGTTGTATATAGTGGATAAATATTTTATTGAGATTAAATTATAGTAATTTATAAAAATGTTTATAACTAACTTGTTCAAAAGAAAGATACCATTGTATAGGCAGACTACCATTGTAAGTAATAACTTGATGTTTGACAGACAGTTTTCTGACAACCTGAAACTCTGGGCAGATGGAATTATATTTGGAATGTTTATTTTAAGTGTGTAGCTTGCATTCTGATGGAAGATGAAACTGTAATTGTGAATAAACTGGCAGCGCTAATCATACATGTACAAATGATTCATACACTTTAAGTACCTTAGTTCAGTTGGTGCAATGAACATGAACATGCCTGGTCATGTTGCAATGCTTGGTTGTTCATGATTTTGTAACCACAACTGTGAATATTTTTTTGTACTAACTGATGCACACCTGCTGAGTGTACTGTTAGAGTTTTGCCAATGTGGTGCTATTTATGATGGTCTTTGAAGCAGTGCCAGTTGATTGCAATACATCATTTCCAAATTGCCATGACCTCTGTCTCAAAACAAGTCTTGGTGTGCAACCTTTCATATGGAAATGCATTTTACTACCACATTCATTGTCTACCAAATCAAACTCATCTCCATATTAAAGGTTGTGCACCAGGACTTGCTTTAATGAAAGGGGCCAAAGGCAACTGGGGAATGGCTTGTTATTGTCGTCATTCATGCACTCCATGAAAACTTTCCAAACCTTTCTGATTGATAATTGGCAAATAAGGATTCATGGTGGCCTCATGGTAAGTGCTCTTGTCTCTGGATCAAGCAATCCGGGTTCAAGACCTTGCCGGGGACATTGCCTTCTGTTTTTTTGGGAAAGACACTTTACTCTAGCAGTACCTCTATCCACCCAGGCAAACCAGGATGTGCTCTGGCCTGATGGGCCACTTGGCCACTTAGAGTTTACCTAATTGGCACAGCATGTTATTCAGGGGCCAAAAAAGTGGATTCACAGAAACCTTCTTTGTGCTTCATCCAAAATGCTGCAGTGCTCATTGCAAAAGGCTGAAAAGAAACTAATTTGCATAATTTACCTGCATTTTGAAATCTGCAATTGCATTTGGTTTTCACAAAGTTGCAATTCTTCGCATGAAAATTGCATGTATGCATGCGACAGGTGTTACCTTTTAAGTACATGCAATTTACATTGCATTGCATGTACCAGTGTTATAAACAGAAAAGAGACGTGCAGTACTTGCAGAGTAAAAGTTGAGCTTGTATCTTTGAAAAAAAAGTAGAACAAAACCTTTCTTGATCTGTGGTAGATTGCTACCTTTTGGATGGTTTTCTTTCCAAGCAGTTTCTTCTTGCATATCAGTAGCCTGAATAGCTGGCAGTTTAATTGATTAGAGTGCTCACAAGTGGCGAAGCCATGGAATGGAGAATGAAAGCTGCATGGATCCTAGGGGAAAGAGAAACTTCTTGCTTCTCTCGTAGCTTTGCCACTTGTGCATGTGCTTGAATCACTTGAACCTCCAGATTCTCAGGCGAACACAGCTGTGGCAATACAATAGATGTTCCAAAAATAATTCCATTGGCTCGGGGATTCTTTGGTTTTCACTACTGTACATGGATGTAACAGCAGTAAGCATGAGTGTAGTAAGTTTGTTCATTACTTAACCTTGTATGGCAATCTGCCTTCCTTGCAAAGAAAGCAATCTTGTAAGATATGGGGCTTGTTTCTGGGTGTAAATATAGTGTATTTATGCAGTTTACAGTGGAAATAAATATTCTGCTATTACCCATCCGATACTAACAGTGTTCTAACTTAACTGCACCATGACCGTGTACTTTTGAGAACAAACATGACAGCGTGTGTGATTCTTTGGTGGCTATGGATTTTAGGACAAACTCTTCTTGATGGCCATCACCAAATGTGTAGGATCTCTGTGCTAAGTTGTGTCAGATCTTGTATGTTTCATCAAGCATTTGAGCAATCAAATTTATCAAATTATCTTTTTTATGGGATATATGTCCTCTCACATCCCTTCATTTTTTGTGGAATGAAAATGCGATCAAGAAATTTGAAACCAAAATGTAATGTAAAGCACACCAGCTCACAATTAATGTTTCTTTTTTTTGATCAGAAAATATTGCTGTACTTACATGTACCCTAAGAAATAGCCTGAGAACGTAGACGTTTTTCCGGCTGTCTGTGTCACAGGCTACCTAAGAAGTTGATTATTTGCAAAACCTTCATTTCGAAACTTTGTATCAAAGGAAGGGTGTGTTTGACAAGAAATAAGTTTATTATCAATCTCAATTGCTTTACTTAAAATTGGCCATATCTCATTTGGTTTGCAGTAAAGAGCATTTTTTGGTATAACTCTTTCCACACAACAACAGTTTGGTTTTGCTGTGTGAAATTGTTGCGAAACAGTTTTGCAGATCACCTTAAATGATATCTCAGTTGCAACGATTTCAACACCAAAGATGTTTTCAAATAACTTCACCTTCTCTTTCTCTTGTATGGTTCCACAAGTACCTACTGAATTTTTCTGAAGTACAAAACGTTTTAGTCAATTGTGTCAGTGCTTTTACTGACAACTACAAGAACAGGACTTTGTTACAAGTGTATTATAATTGAATATTTCAAGTGTACAATGTAATTGGGTATTTCAAAGAAAGCAGATATTTACCAGAGTGCTTGGTCCTTTGTTTACAAGTGAGTATTGACATTATGTTAGATACGATGAATGGTGCATTAATTTTTAGCATTGCCATATATTTCAAGTACACTTGACTGAACATGTGTGACATACAATAATTCTGTGCTCAATTCAGACAGATTTTTATTGTAGCTTGGTATTGTTTATAAACATACAAACTGGAAAACGCACAAATAAAGTTCATCAATTTTGGAGCATGCAATAGATTGAAGCATCTGTCCGTGACCGTTGTTCCTGAAACTAATGGTGACATTGTTTATCATGATCATAATTGACTTATAATTATTGACTGGTTTCTTTTCACTCCTCAGCTTTGCAATGATTGAGCTTGGTTCAGACACTTCAGTACAACTTGTCACAGAAAAATTACCAAAAATGTAGGTATATCCACAGCATTGCCAGCTGAAGAATAAACTAATATTATTTATCAGTTGGACTTCAAATCTAGCCTTGTATTTGAATTGACCAATCAAGATTCATAAGGCAGGGAAAACTGTACTTTCCTGATGTTCGCGTGTGTTAACAGGAAAGGCATTGCAGTTGGGCTACTTTTCTCACTGGATGTAGCATTTAATATTCGCAAAAAAGAGTTTGTAATTCCCAGAACCATAACAGTTTGCTAAAAGTGTCTTGTGTCTTTTAATGCTCTTAATTTGGTGCCAAAAATTGGTTAACTGCATCTGGCAACTCACTCACAGGTTGTCAAGTGTCATCAGGTAAGAAGAAAGTTGTGTTCCTTTGAACGCTGTCAATATGTTGCTCTTCGTCAAAATATTAAACTTGGTAATCTTGAGTTAAGTATTAGTAGAGGCAAAAGCAACCTTAGCATTGTCTTTGTTTTTTGTAAGCTGTAAAGAAAAAGGCTGCTATTGTGCCATTTCAGTAGGACAGTTCAGTTTTGACTGCTGCTTGTACTGCAGGTGCAGTTGCCATATGCAAAGAAGGCTGTCAAAAGGACTGTCACTTTCATGACTGATGCCCCCCCCCCCCTGTTTGACCAGTTTGTAGACTGCCTTCTCTTGTATTGTGGTTGCTAACTGTCTTGCATAGATGTGCCATGACAGTTCAACAAGTCTATTTCTGTTTTTATTCAGGGAGGTTCATGGACAATTTCCAGTTGTGACACCAGCAACAAAACAGTACTTACAGCAGTTTGAAGCTCAGTCAAGGAAAAGTAAGATCAAGAATACAGCCAAATTTGTTGAAGTATTTCTGCAAAATAATTTTGCTTGTCAATCTTGATTAGGAAAATCCTCATTTTCCTATGTTCAATACTTAGGGTTTATGTTTAGAAATTAGCGTGCTAAAATTAAATACAAGCAAGGTTTTTTTCTGATCAAGATAATGTTGATGTAGTCAACAGTGGAACCTTGTTAATATGTCACCAATGGGTATCAAAAAAATTCTGGCTTTATTAATGGGGTGGCTGTATCAAAAGGGCTCTTTAAATAAGAAAATGGCTGGCTGACTTTTTATTTAGGCCAGAATAAAGTGGCTGTAGTAGGGAGATGCCCGTCTTAACATGGTGGCATCAAGACAGGGTTTTATTGTAGCTTAACGTAGAATAGAAATAGACGCATCTTTGTGCTCTGCAGATAAATTAATGCTTGAGTGATTTGAAGGCTGCCTGTTCAAGCCAGAACTTTAATGATGGCCATCCCCTGCACTAGAATTGTTGTAAATTGGAAATTACTTTTAACCCTTCTCCAACCCAAATTGAAAATAAGGAATGATCCACAAACATTTTTTCTTCTTACTGATCTTGATAATCATTCCTTTCATCACGTTTCACAGATAATCCTGGGTCTATGGGAGGTTCGCATGCAGAGCAGGATGGTCCAGGATATCAACAAGGTGGCAGAGGGTTCGGTTACAACCGTGGAGGTTTCAGAGGGCGTGGTGGATTCCCTGTGCGCCCAGGAATGGGACGAGGGTTTGAGCATGGACCGCCACCAGGAGAGATCCATGGGCGTGGAGGCCCCTGGATGGGTAAGGAGGGTGACTGAGGATGGTGTTCAATTCTGTTTTTACATTCTGCCTGCCCTGACTCTGCTCTTTTGTGTCATTATGTTAAGAAATGAAAAAAAAGTACAATAAGAGGTGGTACAGACATTTTTTAATGTTTTGCAAACACCATGGAATTCCCTTTCAAGCAAATGACTCTTTTTAGAGATAAAAACAATAAAAATAGTAGTTTACTAAGAGTGATAAACATAAACCATAGAGGAACAAGGATGGTTGTTTACAAATGACAAACTTGAAAAATTAACAAAGGCTTAACTTAAATCAAGATGCACAAACTGTGAAATAGCTTCCTTAAGCTAATAACACAGAAAGAAAGTTAACTGTTACAGGAACTTCATAACGTAAGTGAGACAGAACAACTGTTTCTGCCCCATATCAAGCAGAAACATTTTCTGTAACTTCTCTGAGTGTCATCACATATCAAGTCTGATGTGTAGCTTTGTTTTCTTGTTGTTGTTTTGAAGGACCAGGCCACATGGGAATGCCGAGACATCCTGCTCCTGGGATACCACCTTTTCACAGCGAACATCCTCCTACTTACTACCCAATGACAATCCCTCCCCCTGGAGAAAAGCCACTTGGTCCCATGCCACCTCAAGCACCAATGGTAAGAAATCTAACTGAGATGAAAAAAAAAGAACAGAGATGAAAAAAATGAAAAACAAGGAACTTGATGTTGTTCAGTGATTACAGAATGCAGTCACCATTGTCATAATTTTTTTTGACAGAAGGTGCTAATCAGTGTTTTTCTTCTAGCAACCCCCTCCACCTGGAGCTGGGCCATTACCACCAGATCACAGAGGACATGGTATGTAGTTAGTGGTACTTTATTTACTAATGATAATGTTCTGTGTGAAGAGGTACTGTATTTGTCTGAAAGATATTAATAAGTAAGTTCAAAGAGACTGTACTTGATTCGGAAATGTAACTTAAAAAAGAGTGGCCAGGACATTTTGAATAGAGTTTAAGTTACTCATACTATCATCTTGGGTATAAAGGATATTTGTCTTACTCAGAACATGTTTGGATTCTTAATCAAATGTTAACAAGCTCTGCTATTGAAGAAGCACAACATATCTTAAAAAAATTTGGAAGAGATGTGGTGATTTTCTAGAAAATACAGTATACTTTTGTGATAGACATGCCATTTGACATGTTGTTTTTTTTACATGTAGAGACTTGTTCTACTTGCTACAAACAAGTATATCGTAGATATTCTGTTAATAAGCAGTCAGCTGTAATTCAGAACTAATACAACAGTGATCTACTTTCATGTCTTTGCTGTATGTGACACATCTTTTTAAACTAATTTATTGATCCATAGCGGGCATGGTTCCACCGTTCCCAAAGGCTCCTGTTGCACCCCATGTGAATCCAGCATTTTTTCCAGAAGGGCCACCGGTAAGTCTCTTGGGAAAAAATTAAATCAGAACTTTAATCTCACTAATTATTCATCAATTCAAAACAAAGAAAATCACAGCCAAGTAGCTCATAATCTAATTGTTTAATAAAATAATTCTCCAAAACACGCACAAATCTAAAACAACACAACTATGATTACATACTTTCATCTAAGCACGCCTATCAGCCAATGAGAGCACACATACTAGTTCAGCTATGTTATAAAGTGACATATAAATTTAGAGTACATCATGACGACATGGAAAAATCATAAGAAATTTAGACTTCAACAAGCTGTTTCCTTTCTTTGTCAGCCAGAGACATTCCTTACAGCTGGGGGTGCTGCCAGTGCCAGTCGAATGGACATGATGGCGCAGTTTATGCCAAGACCAGGTATTAAGAAATTAAATTTAGTATTAAATTATCAGTTTTTTCAAGGAGGGGATTGGGGGCTGTGAGTTTGTCATCTTTTCATTCTCTTAGTCTCCACATCCGTTTGTCAGTATTATCAGAGGATATTTCTCCGTTTGAAAGTGTCATGTGATTGAGCGATAACCTACACGGAAAATATTTGATAGGTCATAGTTACCTTTTTTGGCCTGATGTTTTTCAACTTTTCTGTTAAACTTCGAACATAATGTTAAAGTATCATCTTATTTTGTAGGTGACGATTTCAACGAGTCCATGAAGAGAAATCAGATGCTTGCTAGTAGCGCCATCAAACGAGCTATGTCGGACGCCAATGCTGGTAAGCTACTATGCTCTCCCTTACCCTGGGACAAAGCCCGAGTGCAGCTTTTAACTGGGTGTTGGAAGAAGTCCATAAGTACTTTGTGATTGGTTACAAGTAAAGGCACGCCAACCACTGGACCAATCAGAAGACAAACTAATTGCGACCTGGTTGCACATGTTTTCCCGCGCTTGGATCCAGTTTTGTCGTTTGGCCATTCTGGTTAAACTTGTTTTGATTTATAACACACAGTTCAAACCAGCTCCATAATGTAGCGCGAATGTAATCCTAATTTCTCGAAAAATGGAATCATCAATAGATTATTTATTTTCCGAATTACCTTCAAACTCTTTTCAGTCTCTTTCTCAAAGCGGGTTTTTGTGTCCGTCCATTCATATGAAAATGAGATTTCATTCACTTGATGAAATACATTTTCATATGAATGGTTGTGCACCAGATCTCGCTTTGGTAGAAGCTTGAGGCAACTCGGAAATAGGCTATTGGATAAGTAAGTTACTCAGTTATGATGGGTGCTGTGCAAGGCGCTGAAATATAATTGTCCATTGTGTGTGAAATAGGCGACTACGAGAGTGGAATTGAAACCTTGGTTGGAGCAATATCCCTTATTAAACAGTCACCAACAGCTGCGGAAGAACGATGCCAGGTAAGTACTATTGCATAGCTAATTTTTTTTACCCAGGAGTCTCACTGGTTCGAGCAGTATGATCGTCTACAGGTAAGCCTACAGTGGAACCTCTACTAACGGCCACCTTCCCACAGCGGCCATCTCTCTACAGCGGCCACATATATTGCATATTGCAATCCCAGTCGATAGATTTGCTCTTGTTTCCACCTCCCGACAATGGCCGGGAGACTGTCCCCCCGGTGGCCGTTGTAGAGAGGTAACACTGTAGTTCTGAAAAGAACTTGTTCACCAAGGTACAATCAAGTCCATCAGCCACGCGTCTTAACATCGCTGAAGACTTCCTTATATTATGGTTAACTGGTCAAATTTTTTTTTTTCTTAGAAAGCTTGTGGTTCATTTAAAGCTTCAATTTTTGCCAACCACCACGCTTCTAAAACGGATACTTCCAGTTTGAGGATATATAAGATAAAGAAATTTTGTAAAACTGCCCTAGGTATCAGCCTTGCTAGTGAAATACCTACTGCTGATTGCTTGCACGCTATTATCGTTTAAGACTTTGACTCTTCGACTGTCATGCTACTCTGCGGGAAGCGTCCGTGCAGCACAATATCACGTGACGGGATATCAGAAGTTTGCTATAAAGAATAGTAAGGGTGCACCCTCTGAGAATAGATGGGCGACTGCTTGTTAAATTCCTGCCAAAAATAAGCATCTGCTGTGGTACGAACTCTGTAAGTGCCAACGAAAACGCAAGGGTGCTAGAGAGAACTGGATTAAACTGTCAAAGCTTGGGCTCGTAGTTGACTTGTATTTTTTCTTCGCGTGTGAAAGATGTGGTCGGTTTATGTGTACGATGATTTTGTGTCAGGTGCTTGTTCAGTCGTTACAAGATTGTCTTCAAGGACTGGAATTACAGCTGCTAGAAAGAAGGTAAGGGTCTTAGTTACTGTTTGCATTCGTGAGCGACACAATTCAATGACTTTGAGCTTCAGTATCACGTTGGAAGCTTCAGGAAGAACGTATAATTTGTCGAGTCCCTAGTTTCAGTACGAACCTTGAGCAACAATGACGGCGACCCCTAGGTCAACGCCCAGTTAACAACGAAATTATAGTTTCTCTTCGAATTTCGCAATTGTCTTAATCTGTTCAGTGCGCTTGCAGGTCTCAGAGCTTGCCCAAGTTAAATACGTAACACCAGCGTTTAATTCCAAATGGAAATACGACATATTAACCGCTGTTATTCGTGTTTTCCAAATTACGCAGAACTGAGTCATTTCACGTTGTTTTACAGAGGACGGCCATGAAATGTACAAAGATTTATAACGCACGTGCAATACCATTGTTCCGCTCATTTAACCTTTTGTGTGGTGGCGTTCTCGTTGCCGCTTCTGTCGTGATTTGTGTAAGGTCCCTGCCAGCAACAGTACTATGTGCTATTTCTGGATGCAGTCTTTGTTGCTGCTGAATTACGTTTTTTGACGATTGGTGATTTTTATTTCAGGTCGACGGGGAGTAAACATCATTTCAGTGACAAGGATGAATACGAAGGCGAGACCAGGGAAAAACGACACAGACGAAGACGGTCACGGTCAAGATCGCGTGACAGGAGCCGGAGGTCGAGATCACGCGAAAAACGCTCTAGATCGCGTGACCGAGAACGTCACCGCCGTAGATGAAAAAGCCCTGTGGGAAGAATGTTTTGTAAAGTTGTGTTATGTAGTGGTCGAGACTACGTTTTGTAACCCCCTGCTGTAATCAGTCATGTAGCTCTGCTCCATTGTAAGATAGTGAAGTGTCCGATCTTCAACTCCGATAGTTGGATTGTCACGCAACGCTCCTCTGACAATCGTAGCGTGACAACTCATATGATGGCTAAACATTTACTCCTCTCGTTCACAAGCTGTAAGAGTGCACCTGTTTTATTGTTTTCCTTTGTGCTCCATTCCTTGTCTAGAACTTACGTGATAGTTCCTAAGAGTTTGTTGCTAGTTTTAAACCCGTCAGCGTGTCTTCATTTCGCTGTTTATATACTATGGGTTTCTGTACGGAATCTTTTTTTACCAGCCTTATGTGAGGTTAATAAAGAAATTTAACTGTAAAACAGAAGAATCTTATTCTATGATCATTTGAGGTTTTGACCGCCGATCGCTGGCTCTGACCAACACAGAGTGCGTTAAGAGATCTTGTCTTAAAATCTTGCATCACAGTTCACGCGTTCTGGACAAACCGCCTGAAGCGCGGGCGAGATCTTCTCTCAAGAATGCGTCCTGCCCTTGTCTCCCAGGGGGGCGCTTTATTTCTTAGTTGAAGGCGCGAAATTGGAGTGAGGGCCTTGATTTTTTTTAGCCCTGGCCAAATGGTCTCGCAAGTAGCTGTAATTTGAACTTGCGTGTAAACTTTCTTTCGGCGGTCAAGTTTCCTCGCAAGTACACGCAGGTCGCAAACTCCATATTTCAAGGCTGCATATTCATTTGCTAATATTCTTCTTTTACAAAGAATGGACGTCACTCGACTTGCGGATATTTGGGTTGGGTGGCCAAACGGCAAAACTTGCGTCGACTTGCATGCAAATTTGATCGAGACCAAAATAAATGGAAGTCAACGCGAGTGCACACAAGACCTGGTGAGACGGAGTCGCAAGTAGACCTAAGTTTTCAAGTTCCGTCTACTTGCGAGTTCGTTTGGTCATGACTTTAGGGGGAAAATCCCAGATCGCGTCCAGTTTCCAATGAAGTCAATGCCACGGTAAGAAGAGAGACCCTGGGAAGTGGGGAGTTTTATCCTTTGTGAGTTGCACCTGTCTCGTCGACAAACACACACAATCTGCTGAATGACAGTTAAAACAGATAAACAAAAGCGGCATGCCAATATGTGTAAAAGCATATTGTCTCTATTTTAAAAAAGCGAATTTAGTTTCTTCGTAAATCCACCGATTTTATTATTCTCGGCCCCAAAATAAATCTACCATTTGAACTCGTTTACTCTAAAAACCATGAAAGTATTTTTTAGTGGAAGATCAAAGCAACAAACGTCATTTGTTTCATAGCAAACAAAAACGAAAATACATGCAAATGGCATAGTATCCCCGTCTTATAGATCACATTCAATTTTGAGCAAAGCTGTCAAAAAACCATATGGCTGAGAGGGCGGCCATATTCAATGGTTGGAGAGTCCATTTATTTGCGAAAGAAGAAACAGTATGAAGTGGAATATGCTAACAAGGTGTTGGGCGATTCAAGAATTGTTCAGTGCCGGTCGCGGCTGTGAAGTTTGCGTCCGACAAAAAAACAACCCGCAGCAAGAAAGCTTATGACTTATTGATACCACCTGGCTTGACTTCCTTTTAAATTTGAGTGGAATATTTAACTAGCAACAATTATACGGTTGCTAACGAGTTGCTAGGCTAACAGTTCTTCGCTTTAAGTCAAAACATACAGCGTAAGGTTTTGACTCGCAATTAAGGTAGCCGCGAAAAAAAAAACATTTCGGTGTCGAAAAACTTTGTTTGAATAAGCTAAAGCAAAATGGCTTCTTCGATAATTGCTGGAGTAAACGTGGAAGATATGTCGAGGCATTTAAATTGTTCGCTTTGTAGAAGGTTGATTCGTACACCGAGGCTCTTGCCTTGCTTACATTCATTTTGTCAAGTTTGTGTTCAAAACCTGGCTGAAAGACTCGCGCCGAACGAATTTCTGGCCTGCCCGTTATGTAAAACAGACGCGAAGGTTTCAAAGGAAGAAGTGGAAAACCTGCCGATAAATTTCTTTTTGGATAACATGCTGGATATTGCGTTGATAAATTCGAGCGACAGAGAACCTGTTCCTTGTTCAAACTGCGACTCGTTCAATTCAGCCGCGACATCTCGATGCGTAGATTGCGGGGAGTTTCTCTGCGAGAACTGCTACAATGTTCACAAGAGAATTCGTCAGACCAAAGAACACAAGATTTTGACGATTTCCGAGCTTCTTGCCAGTAAAACCGGAGATGACCTTCACCGACCGGCGTTTTGTAGAATCCATCACAGCGAACAACTGAAGTATTACTGCGAAACATGCAACGAGGCAGTTTGTAGAGATTGTGTTTTAATGGAACATCGTCAGCATAAATATGATTACATTAAGGATTCAAAAAAGATACAAAAACAGAAGGTTATCGTCGAGAACCTGTTCGAACAATGCTCTGAGAATATCCCAGTATTAGAAAAATCAATCAAGGAAATACAGGGAATTTCGGACACGCTTCGTGGAAGGCTTATGGCAGTCAAAGCCGAAATCAGAGAAGCCACTTTAAAGCAGATAAAAGTTCTGAAGGAAAAAGAGAAAAAGCTACTGATGGAAGCAGACAGGATTCACAACGGAAAAGCGACTATTTTGAGACGGCAAAAAGACCAACTTGAAGAAGATTTCGCTAGATTCAAAGCCGGCTGCGATTTTTCCGAGCAGGTTTTGAAATACGCAAATGAGGTCGAACTGCTCTCGCTAAAAACACACATCACTGAAAGGCTAACGGAGTTGAACAACACGGAGCTTGACTGCCGACCGCACGAAAACGCCGAATTAAAATACGAGGTGAACAGCAAAGAAGCCGAGACTGTGGTCTCTCAGTCTTTGGGAAGGTTAAAAACTAGCGGTACAAGCGGTCCACATTTGGTGCTGGAAGATATCGAGGTACCCCCTTCCACAAATGGGCGCATAAGCGATTCCACGGAAGATATCCACGAAGAAGCGCCACTTTCCGTGGAAGTACGAGATCTCAGTGGAGTCCTTCTTCCTCCGGAGACAATCCACCAAGGTAAATTGCTGTATATTGTTAAAAGAATATTAAAATTCAATTGATTTAATGGAATGCACCTCCCTATATTAGAAGTTTGTAGCTATTTTGAAATATATCCCAGTAGTATAACAACCTAAAACTTAGCCTGACTGTTGTTTTCGCCCATTTGAGTTTTCTCCTGCGTTTAATTCTCAAAATGTTTCAACTGAAACATGTTTTGATTAAATAGACTGTAGTTGATAATACTACTTTTTTAATTTAAATCCTTCACTTGTATTCCACTTTGTGTAGAGACTTGAGAAAATACCCTTAAAAAACAGGTTGCCTTTAAGGATGGTTTTGCCTTGAGTGACTGAGAAGTTAATTTACGCCTTTGTCAAGCTTCCTGTGACCTTCCCACTGCAGCTGTTATCAAAAGATTGTTAAAAACAAGATTTAATAACCTTAATGTTTAGTTTGCAAATAACCTTTCGCGGCTTTTTTTAGAGCGGTTTTCAATTGAGTATCGAAAGTAACCAGGCAATTTCTTTGATTTTGGTTTTAGTTTAACTACGGTTTTGTTGGAGGCGCTGTGGCCTCATGGTCAGTGCGCTCGTCCCCGGAGCGAGCGGTCCGGGTTCGAGCCTTAACTCTCACAGTGCCTCTCTCCACCCAGGAGTATAAATGGGTACCGGCAAATTGTTGGGGAAAACCTAACAAATTGCCGGGGAATGACCTGCGATGGACTAGCATCCCGTCCAGAGGGAGTAGAAATACTCCTAGCCACTTCATGCTACAGAAACCGGGGATAAGCTCCCACAGCTATGATTCAGTAGGTTCCAAGGCTTCATTTTTTTTACTACGGTTTTTGATTGGCTTAGTTGTCTAATTGGTAAGTAATTGGTTTAGTTTTGTTTTCCGCCACTCTAAATGAACAAGAATTTTGGTCTCCCTTCCATTAATAGCGAGAGAATTGTAAATCTTCAGGGCTTCTTCTGATTAAAAGCCAAGATTTTGCCTGTAGTCATAGCAACTAAGAGATGATGATACATGTATATTGTGTCTCGTTCGCCGCGTTTCTTCGGGCTCGACCTCGTTTCCAAGCTGTTTTTCATAACGTGTCGTAATTTCTCAGAACCAGTCTTCCGCGTGTTGTACTGAAGCACCGAGAGTCTTCGTTCGAGTGTTTTAGACCTTCCTTAGACATAACATCAACTACTAGTTTATGTATTTCTACTAGCAGAACTTTAACTTGGTAATTGACGGAAACGGGAGGGCTATGCCATTTGTTCCTTTAATATTTGAAAAGACTCCCCGCTTTAGCCTCGATTGCAAGCTTGTCCCAGTCTAATACCGGGCCACCTCCAGTCTCCGCGTTGATACAAAGGAGAAACCAGAAGTCTGCATGCTCTTTCTTTTTTGTAGCGGATGGACAGTCTTACACTGCGTATCAGCCCTTCTTCAACGGCACCTTCTCGTTCGCTGTGTTCGTTCGTGGACAAGTTGTGGAAGGCTTTCCACTGGACATAAACATCGGGGATATCAGGCCTCGTGTTGGAAGCGCCAAGAAAGCTATTGCGGGGAATGGCACCAAGTTTGGGAGATTAGGAGACCCCCAAGGGGTAGCAGTCAGTGAAGAGGGTAACGTGATCGTCAGCGACTCGCGTAATCATCGTCTTCAGGTAAAGGCTGGTTTTCACTAGAGCATAAGCACAAGCACAAGCATAAGCATAAGCACAAGTGAAAACAGCCGTGACATA
>OMLO01001113.1_pt1 | contig 19962 bp, 9 predicted proteins | sample 1674811 | NCBI WGS metagenome assembly OMLO01 (sample SAMN06265003, study PRJEB25207) | coral metagenome | isolation source: Coral host | place: Mexico:La Bocana,Puerto Morelos, Mexico | collected 2008-11-13 | reverse complement strand
TGAGTGACACATTTGCATATCGGAGTCCACACAACAAACTTCGTTTCAACGCTTCGCGTTTTCCACTCGTTTAAAAAAGGATACAGTTTGCCTTCTGTGGCTACCTTTTATGGTAAAAATCGTACACAAAAAGCTATAGAGCGCAGATCTCGGGACAGAGCCTATCGGGTTATTAACATGTTCATAGGCGTTTGATTCAGTGACTTGGCAGCAGTTCTCAGCGCTGTACTTGTCAACACCGAGAACTCGTTTGTTCATCAGTATTGCTTGTCAGTCTAAGGTACAACGATTACATCTTCCAAAACCCTAAAGTTCCTCCTCCCGCTAGCTGTGATGGCCTTCAAGTAGTTTTGTTTTTCTGTTTGAGACGACTAAACAGAAAGGAGGAGAGCCGGATAGAGTCATCCAGACTGTTTACGTGGCGTGTTGGAAATAGAGGACGTCAGATGTTCTCAGATGGCCAGCACAGGTGTTACTTACCATTTCGGATTTATATCTAATTTCTCCCATCTTTTTCTTAAGCCTGGTTTACACTATGACATGAGTACAACAAGCATAAGCATAACGTAAGTGAGAACGTCCACAACATCAACATCACATAAACGCGAAGCCACGCGTTCTGCTAACGCTTTTGCTTGTGTTGTGCGAGTCCTTACTACCGCACGTGTGGTTGTGCTTACGCTCGACATATGCTGTGGACGTTATCGCTGCCGTTAGGTTTATGATAACAGGTCGTAGTGAAAACCAGGCCTCGGGTGTATGGGTAAGAACGCCAAAGGATGTGAGGCTGATATTTTGGATAAAGTAAAGAGGGTCGTACAGGGTGGGAGGGGTCTGTGGCACGGTTTACGAACGGAAAAAATAGGGAATAACGAGTATAAAAACATCGTTTTCCGAATCAGGAAAATCAGCAAAGATACTCCTTTTGATGACCTGTAAGAGTGCTTGCGGAAAGCACAATCGTGAAACGCTAGGTCAAGGCCCCTCGCATACCTAAGTCACTTGATAGACGACTCTAACTGTTCGGAGGACTCACGTCTCAAATCACGAAGAGTAGAGTAGTAAAATTACGAATATGGGTTAACAAATTCAAGTCCTTCTCGGGTCACGCCAAATTTACAGGTTATGGTCACGAAGAATTCACCTTTTACGAGAAATAAAATAAGCTCGCGCATCACGAGAATATCCCTGTACGACCCTCAGTAATGAATCTATTTGCTTTCTCCACTTGGTTTTGCTATAAGCGTTCAGTACGCGTCTAAATTACTACTAAAAAAAACATTGATCGACTGATCTGGGTAAATTCAAGTTCGAAATGACTGACATAGGTTTCCTGTTCGACACGTTCAGTTTGATTTGCTGAAACACTGAAACCGGTATACATGGATATACCCATACAAGAAAGAAAGTTTTGGTCTCCATAGCCCAACACTGTTCTGTTCCAGCTTATTTTATTAGCTCAAAAACTAAATGTTCGTTGAAAGATACTGTTAACAAATAAAAAGTATCAACAGAATCGATGTACGCTTATCTTGTTTGCACGCGTGAGAGTTGGTAGGAGGCCAGGTTTTCATAGTCTGGTTTCGCAAGCCCGCTGACAAGGTCATCTGTCACACAGTTAAGATCCGTCCACATCCTTGGAGGAGGAAGGCAAGGTACCATGCCTAAGTACAGTCTGGCTAACAAACATAGACTCCACTAGAAGTTTAATACCCTGCGTCGCAGAGACTGTAAACCGCCGGACTATACCCGCGGACTTTGTGACACGTCCGACTGCAACGCAGGCTACTAGCATTAACTTTTGCTCCTTATCAATTGGTAAATTATTTCCTCTCAAATGTCAGTTCGAAACTCTCGTCACATCTACGTCACAAGCTCATACGATTTGGTTTCCTCTATAGTTCGTGCGTCATTTTCACCAGACCACATGCAACCTTGAGAGGAGTTCTTCTCGCCATTAGTCCCCTAAAACTGACCCACAAGAAATAACTGGCCTCTATCATTTTGTTACTTGTTCGTATGAGTCACTTTCTCCACCCTGGTCGACTCCACCTTTTCTACCCTCATCACGACAGGATATGCTTAACTTGCAGTATCAGAGGCAAAGTAGCTTTAAATTTTCAGAGGGGCATAATGGTCTCTCGACCCTCTTATACAGCTGACTCATTCATGAAGAGGTCTAACGGGCCCCCTCTTCTCAAATGAGGTTAACACTGCGACCATTTGAGGTTCAGTTCTTTTCAATCCAGCAGTAATCAGACTAGTAATCTTTGCTTGTTCAGCCTAGCAAAAACAGTTTTTTCCTAGGCAGGCCCCGCGCAATAACCGTAACCATTCTGTTTTTGAACGTGAATGCCATTGTTCTCATTCTCAATTCTTGAGTTACACCATGTGTTCCAGAAGGCGACAACGTGCCGAAAGAAAGAGTCTTCTGAGCATGCTCTGTCTGTCATCCGCCGCACAAAAACCTATTCTTCTGTAGCCTCTTTCTACTCAGCTGTTGCACAAAGCAGGTACTTGCTTTGCGCACTACACCGCTGTTAAAAAGCTTTTCATTCACTCGACAGCATTTCCTCTCGTCATGTTCGCGTCGCACAGACCTCGAGTTTTCCGCTCGCGTCTGGGCTGTTGTATTTGTGGCGCGAAGTCTTCTAGTTCACGATTCACGTCCTCGTCTAAGTACGAGTTGCTGTTTAGCGGTTGTTTTCAATTGAATGAAAAAAGGCAAGGAGAGATCTGCAATGCTTGCGTACTTCTCGTAAAAAGATGGAAGAAACTACCGCCTGGCAGCTCAAAAAACTGGAAGCATGTAAGAAAAGAAACGTCTAAAGAAATGTCGTGTTCCGCGTTTTGCGCAATTCCTGTCATTTCGTCGGATGTAAGTTTTGGCTCAAATATATTTTTCCCGTTACAGGTTGTAGACAGCAAAGCGACTGTGAAAAGAACTACGAAGCCAAGAAGAAGTTCTAGAACTTTGAACGTTGAAAACGAAAATGAACTGACTTCTAAGCTGAACGGAAGAGCAACAAGTGGTCGCAACGGTAGTTGCGGCGAACAAGAAACTCGAGGTTTGCTTTGTGGCCTTGTTATTTTAATATCATCTCTTGGTGACACTTTTCACATCTGAAGAATTTTTTCTGGGGATATCTTTATGAAAATCATCCTGTGTTTTGAAGGATAGCCCAATCGTGTGTTCTTTTGAGATCGGAGAAATATAACAGGCCATTGCTATAGAATTTTGAGACCTTTTGACTGATAAAAGCAATCAATCCATGGCTGAATTCATTAAAACAGGGCCGTATTGTGACAAAGTAGTTCGAACTCGTGTGTAAATAGTTTCTTCTTTTCAAAGAACAGACATGACAAAAGAGAGGAAAACTTAATCCCAGTCTAAAAATTCGGTGTTTGTCAGCTGGGTACACAGGAACCAAAATAAACTGATGAAAAATAATTTAAGTTACGTGGGGTTTGAAGGCCAGGTTTTCTTATTTGAAGATGCACTTGTCAAATTAAAATAATTTTATTTAAACAAATGTACTTCTAGCCTCTTTCCTTTGTTACTTCCTTGCTTTTGTATTTGGAAATTCAACATGATAGTGAAAGCTTAGACATGGTGTTAACATTTGTGATATATTTTATCTTAGTCCTTTTGTGTGAAATATATTGTTAAAATTTGGTTTTAAACGTCTAGTAATACAGAAAGATTTTCTTTCGACTTATCAACTGACATTGTTGCAATTTGCATGTTGAAAAACCTTGCACATAGTACCATCCTCATTGCAAGATGCTGCAACCTGTTGCACTATATATAGACTGGTTTTTACTAACTCACAAACAGAAGTAACATCCTCAAATGCAATTAATTGCTGTTAAATAGTGCCTTTTTGTTTAAAAATGTTCTGAACGAAAGGTTCTTTTTGCTATATCTTACTGAGTCAACATTTTTTGCATTTGCTTATTTGCTCGTGAAATCTCTCTCTATACAACCGGTTACACCAACTCGCAACACAGGTGGTTAAGTGCCCAGCCACACTTTTTAAACCTGCAGCAAAACATTGTTGCACGGAAGTTTTGTTCATATTGCTTGTGAAGCTGTTATCATTGGAACCACTTTTTAGTGACCACATCTCCTATACATCAGGACTATTTCACATGATCAGAACATCCACCCTTGCAAATTGGGTAGCAAGAAACCTTACAGCCTGTCATAGACGTGGCCTGTTGTACAGAGGGCCCCTCAGATAACTCATAGGCTTCACGCTCTAGGTGGTTGCTTTCAGGAGTGCTTGTCTGTCTATGATTAGAATTAAACAGGGTCCTCTGGGAATGTAAAAACTAATCAAATAGCTGCTCTTATTTGTTTTATTGCTTTTTTGTTTTATTGTTGTTGTTAGCAATCAAGTTAAATATCTGTTTCCTGCATTAAAATCTATAGATGATGATGAGATTGAAACTGATAGTGGTGACTTGTCTCCAACCTTGATGTGTGGTTCACCAAGTCCTAGCCCTAGTGATGTTTCTGACGAATTCTCATCAGGCTCAGTAACAACATGCACACAGCCTGTTCATCGTGTCTCTACAGCTTCACAGACTTCCTTCCTATTTCCATCCCTCACTTCCTCTACAAATAATAAGCTTCCATTTATTGACCTGTCTATGTGGCGGCGTGAAGAAATCTGCTGTGGCACCATATTCAGGGGACCTCATGGTGAGGTCCTTGTGGACCCCAAGCTTCTGAACCCTATGTGTACATGCTCTTGTAGTGCCAGGCCCCCAGTGAATATTGGTGAGGCAAAGACTGTGAAGTAGTAGTAGGCAGATCTTGTCCATAACGAAATACGTTTTGTATGCATTCATTTTTAAATTAGCTATGTACATGTTTGACCAAATGTGTACCCTCATCCAGTGTCATGATTTTAGACCTGTATTATCCTGATTGAACACCAACAGCTTAAATTAATGACTTCAGTTGAAGCTGATCACTACCATAAGAGGTAGACACTATAAGAGACAACACTCAACTTTCTTGTGGGAGAGTAGTACATGCATATAGAACATACAGCACTGATACATCAAAAGAGGTTGATGACAAACTATTTTCAGAGTAACAGTACATGTACTTTGAGTTTACTCTGTCAGTTTGACAATAATAGTGGTAACATAGCATTACACATGCATTTAATTATAAGGTGACGACACAATGAGATGGCCAACAGGCCTTCTGTTTTATTTTGTGTAACAGCATCTGCAACTGTAACACTTAACAGTGATGCCCCTCTTGGGTGCCTCAGGTTATGGGTTCAACTGATAGCATTGCTGTGTCATCTTATCTCATCTCATTTGTGCCTCTAGAGGATGACAGCAAAGGGTATCACCAATGAAAATGAGAATGGGATTCTATAGCTAGTTTAACATGAATTGTCCTTATTGATTAAGGCTAGTTTGAGAATGTGAATGTAAAGGCACTTGTATTGTAATGAGAAATTTGAATGATGCTTACTGCTGGGAAATCAGAGAGTGTAAGGTTTATAAGTTGCAAGTGTTAGTGGGGTGTTTGACACTTCAAATGACCCTTTCTGAAGTTTGTACATGAAGTGTGGTGAACTAAGGTATTGAGACCATTGAATAGAAGATGTACACTATTACAAGCAAAATTCTGATTTTGAGACTTTGCCCGTACATTACAAGATTTGATGTAAAATGTGAAAATGAACAGGTGCAATTCTCCACTTCTTTTATTTTTTATTATCAAACCTTTGCATCATAAGTGGTATCAGCAATTAGCTTTACTGCACCAATGATGGTTTACCCTGATAATTTTTCAGAATGCTCTGTTTATTCCCTTTTTTTGTATTTCCATGTAAATTTTTGTTTAGAAAAATGTACTTTCTATTTACATTTTTATAAAACTCAAAAATAGATTTCATTCCTTTTCTTGGAAATAAGAACTGAGAAGCTAAATGCTTTTTTCCCAGGCAAAACAGTTTCTTCGAGTTTTTATGAAGAATGTTTAATTCAAGTAATCAGTACTTGGAAGGCATCAACAGGGTTGTTACTGAGTTGATTTCCGATATTTAGCCGAGGTGGCTACCACTGAAGCTGCATGTGTTGTACTTAATGTGATGTCCCCTGACAATATGTGGTAATACTGATATGATTAACCTTGTAGCCTTGTGGCTGTGTTTCATCAGACAACCCATGCCCTGGGACTGCATTTTACACTGTTATTGTTGTTGCCATGGGATCTGGTAATTCTCGCTGTAGTATAATAATTAGCTGTATGTTCTCAGGCATTTGGATACAATGTATATGTTATATATAGTAACATGCATTGTTGCAATACTATTTAAAATTAGTATGAAATTCTCAACCTCAGATAATGCATTCTGTAGTTTAAACTTCTCTAACTAGTTTTTACATTTTTTCTTGAGGTGTCAGCAATCCCACACAATCCCACACCATACCACACAATACCCAAAATGCTAGGTTTCACCTAACATATCATCTTAATATGCATAGTTATACACACCACAGCAAAAAGAACATACAAATTGTGTTCAATAACAGATTGGTGCTATAAACAGTCACTTTCTTAATTCACTTTACTGTACAAAACATTTGCAAAACATTTTATGTATAACTTAATAATGTTCAATTTTTGTGCAAGTTTTGTCTTTTCATTTCCATTCTACTTTTTTTTATTTTCATTACCACAGTAACAATCTTACATGTATTGTAAATAGTTTCCATTCAACATTTTCATAATAGAGATACATGCTTACAAACATCTCTGTCAGTTCTGTTGTTAAGGGGTGGTTTTCCAGTGAATTGTTAAACTTAAAGCAACATAGCTCATGTTGAAATTTTGTATTAATTAATAGTTTAGTCCAAGTAAAAAGGTAAAGCAACTATATTTATACACGGTTGTGTTTAAAGCTTCAAGCTTGTAGGGCCGTGTATATGAAACAAATACTAAATACAAATAGAACGTAAATTTTGTTAAGAATCCCAACTGGTGGGAGGCTGACCAGCTGGCTATTTACAAAGCGTGGAGGAGTTGAATTCGGGACCACCGAAGACAAATCCATCTAGCGGCAGGGAGCACGATTTGAACCCATGACGTCCAGATTACAAGTCCAGCGCCCTACCACTAGGCCACGCTTGCCTCCCAGGCAAGTGTGTATGGTGTGTCAAGTTTCTCTAAGTTTTTTAAGAAACCCCATACATGCTTACACATTTGTTGAAAAGGGTGTTCCCTTTGTTAATGTTAGTTAATCTCACACTTCCATTGGTTTATGTTTCTAAAGCTTTGCATCCTGCATGGAGACTATCAGCAATAAATTTTGCTGCTTTTGTTGTCAAAACAGTGCTACACCTAAGTACCTTTACAGCCTTATGCACCTACTGGCGCGACGAGACATGATGATGATGATGACCTAAGTACCTTTGCTGGTACACAAAATGCCTTTTTAATAAGCCATGATCAAGTTGTTGTGTGAATTGTTGTCGGGAGAAGAAACTGCAATTATTAGTCCAGCAATTTTTCCAATATGTGACATCAACATTTGAAAAAGTCTGTCAGCCTTTTTTAATATAACATCACAGCCTTGTGGATGTGCTATCATTTTAGTAGTTATTTTGTGGCTACAGTGCTCTTATTTAGTGCCCTCAATGAAACTGCAGTCGAACCTGTCCATAACAGTACCCTTGGGGAAAGAGGGGCCATTGTAAACTAAGAGGTAGTGGTTATGGCAACGTAGGAGTGTAATATGACACCAGGGACCTATTTATCAAAGGTCCTGAAAAGTTTTCGCACCCAGAAAGCCATAGCAAAATCGCAAACCTTCTGACTATGGAAGGGGTGGTGGATATTTTCTCTGCCTTTACTTTAGTTCTTATCAAGTATTCAAAGTCTACTCCAGACAGATTGTTTGTTGCCATTGTTCTTAAGATAATATACTTATGGTGAAAACAATATGTATCTTTGGAATGATATTTATTTATCTTGCATTTGTCAAACACCAAAGAATTATCGAACACAAATGGAGCATATTGTTCCATGTAAGTAATCATTAGTTATTTCTGGTTTTGAAAAACACTTTATAGTACAAAGAAGACTTTTTAATATAAATATTTTGTAGTTGAAATATAGCAGAATTACCTTCATAGATTGTTTTTTATTCACATCAATTAAAGATGGAGAAATGTAGCTTCCTGTAGGTTTGCAATTGATTTTTGTTGTGCTCTAGTACATGCCTTCAAGAAATTAGTATATGGTCTTGTACCTAATAAAATGTACTACAATAAGTGGCGTCTTGGTGGCTTTTCAAATTTCTTTTCAGTGTCATTGCCAAAAAAAGTTATGACTGGGGCAATGTTCTGGGTTAAATACCCTGGGAGAATTAAACAACACTCTACTAGTAGGGGACACTTCTTGGCCTTCTTTCATAAAGAGTTTTTAAATTAGCTTTCTTCAATAGTTGCATTCTTGATCAAGCGCTAGCCTTTTGCTCTCCCAACTGTTTTTGTAGGATATTTTACACAGTAAAAAAGAGAATGAACTCTGAGAACAAAAAGGAAAATTATCACACGTGGCGTCGATGAAGTTTGTTAATTTGACCTGCAGTAGGTTATTAGAATTAACTTTGTTGCCGCAATCCTGCTGTTTTGACGAAATGAGCAGCGACCCTTTCGGATGCCTTGGACTTGGCTTTTGTACACTGCGGTAGTTCTGTGTGTTGATGTACCCGTTTCTTTAGACCCCGTTTATATGGGTTGTTTACCATTTACAAAAAAAGTCCGGAAATTCCCATTCGGGCTTTGACGCTTTCCATTTACCACACCTGTCGACCAACCGGGTTTTCTGATCAAATGGTAAACAACCATGGTCTCGGCCGGGCACCTGGGACAACCCTCCTCTCGAGTTACCCTAGCCGAGGAAACTTTTAACTTATTTCTCTGCAAAATTCAGCCAGCCGTTAACATTGGGATCGCGAACCCGTCTCGGGGGGCGAGGCAACTTGGGTGGGCGAGTTGTCTCGCCTCGGCAAGTAGGGTAACAAGATGATAACATTTCTTCAAACAAATGCTTTGGCTTGCCTAACCGGGACAACTCTCGGCCTGTGATCTAGTCACGGCCAAGTTAAACAGCAAAGTATTATATGGCTTGTCATCTTTGACGGTTTTTTCAAAAGGACAGTACGGGGCATGAGATCGAGTAAGAAAGCTGAGCCAGCGATTATGCGCAACCTGAAGAACGGTTTCACCTCATGTGGTTGGTTGTTAGAAGTGATGCTGCTGTAAGCATAGTTAGTAGAGGGGTATGCTGTAAGTCAGCAAGTTTGGTGTCTTCTCAGTGCTGTCCATGATCAGCAAGGCTGTACTGAAAGTAAGTAAGAGAATGTGATTTGATGAACAGATTCCTTTTTTCTGTAAAGAACATATTTTTAAAATTGGTTCTCATTTCCTGACGTAGGCAGTTTCGCAAGCTCGTCCTAAATTCAAGCTAGGAGATAACGACCTGTTTCCAAGCCTATTCAGCAGAAATTAACTTAAGGTCTTTAAGCTTGTATTTTACGAAAACATGTAGTCTCTTCCTCCGATTTATATACGGGTACTTAAAATTACATTTTTGTCATGTTTGCCAACAGCTCTAGAGCCGTGGGCATTTCATTCAAACGGAAAAGTAATTTGAAAAATATATCACTTCACATACGTTTATGACATTCACACAGAAGGTTGCATTTTTCGCATGTTTGGGCTGTGTGTGTTATCATCAAACTGCTTAGTATAGGGGTATCGAAAAATCTCTGAAGTCAGTATTTCTGTTTGAGTCACTCCCTTGCTCTCAATTTCATTACATCAGGATGTTTCTATAAACATGTTTTACATTTAAAAACCAAAGGTGTATTTTTATCGCAATAAAGCCTGCCGCTCTGTTGATCCCCTGACTGACTCAAAGTTACAGCCAACTTATGTAGTCTTCGATTTATCTACATACTATATCAAGGTCAGCGTTGAATTCGAAGCATCGAGTACTTTTGCCTTGCAAAATATAAATATAGCGGGTAGAGTTAATACCTGTATGCTAGTTGTGTTTTCCTTTCTTGCCGACGTTGTTTTATAACAAGAGTTCTTTAATTTTTTGGTTCAATGCCGCCCCCCGTACAGTCATACCAGACAACGTTTCCTGCCTTTTCCACGCAACAAAGTGAACTTCTAAGGTGTTTTTTTTCTTGTCATGATAATCAACCAAAACATTTTTAAAGAAGAGGGGGATTTTGCATTTTCTCCGAGTACTGATATTTTTCTCGGCATCACATCTTGTACGGTTCTTTTGCAGCTGCTCATTATATCTCTTTCCTTTTACTCCATATCTCTCTTTTTCGTCGTTTGTGTTGCACGAAAATATTTTTCTCGGTTTTTCTTTTGATTTTATTTTTGTGTGTGTTGTATTTGCCCACCATATTGCGAGGCAGTGCTATTTGCCGAGTCTGCATATTGCCTGTCACTTCCTGTAGCGGTTGTAAGCATATAAGTAATTTGGTGATACTCAAAGAAACATCCGGCTGAGCTAGTGAGTACATTGTTTTTTGCTTGAAAGAACATTTTCAAGCATAAAAAATTGATTAGTGTTTTTCATTCTCTTCGCTATGACCTAATTGATGTGCAAAATATTGACAAGTGAATTTTATCGCCTGTTAGTTATTACAGTTGGACCCCGCTAATTCCCCGTTATTTTTAAACTCAATATCATTTCCCTTGGATTTGCCCTCCAGCCATTTACTATCGGCTATTTCGAATGACTCCAGCTATTTTGAACCTTTCTTTTTTTTCGTTTCCCCTGAAAGTTCGACATAGCGGCCGGGGTACACTTACAGTTGAGCCCCGCTATGTCGAACGCTCGGAGGAAACGAAAGATAGCTCGACTAAAATAGCGTGACTTCCAAATCACTACGGCGCAAATCCAAGGGATATGGTTTTGACTTCAAAATAACGAGGAATTCCAAACAACCGAGTTCGAATTAGCGGAGTTGCACTGTTTCGATTCTTCGATCTCTGACTTGGCAAATGTTTGCGAAAGGATATAAGAATTCCAACCAACCGATTTCGAATTAGCGGAGTTCAACTATAAAAGTATATAAGTACACACTCTGTTTGCTTACGCGACGTGAAGAGATAGGGTTGATATATATCATATCGGTGATCCGGGCAGATATACGCTATTAATTAAATGTTGACACAATTGTAAAGAAGGAATGAGATAAAGGGAATTTCCTTTGTTGACTTTTAGCTTTTTTCCTGTGCTAAAGTAGATAGATTTACATGGTATAAATTAAACGCATGGAGTTGTCGGATGTTGGTAATGAATACAATTTCATATATTCTTACAAATAAATCGCCTGATATCTAAATATCTATCTGTTTAATTCCGAACCGTTAATTAAATATCTTCCAAACGAAAAACTGAATTAGAATTCATGACTGTCGCTTAATGGAAAAAAAATATACTGAAGAGAAAAGTATATGTCAGTATGTGAGCAGACAGGGTGACTCATTCGGGAGAGGAACTACCATATAAAAAAGTATAAAACGGTGTGATCGGCGTACCTTTTAGTTGTTTAGTGGTTAAGTATAGCTTTTCAGTGTTGGTACATATTAGGGTATTGGGCCGAAAACGTTATGACAGGAGAGAATGTGTTGTTCTAAAATTGTTATCTATTAAGGGTGACAAAGATACGACCCCGAAACAAGATCTTTATACATTTTTTTGTACCTTTTCAAAATATTTGACAAGCAACCCCGCCCTTCATACATGGGTGTCCCTCATTACAGAAATAAGCCAGCTTAATTATTTAACTCTCAGGACAGCACTATTTCATAGTACCTTCAACCTTTAAATAATTCTTTTTTCAGAAATATGTAATAATCTAGCACGGGTTCCTATGAGAAGAAATCTCCGCTTGGCGGCGCATGGGGACGCCGCTATAACCTAAATTGATGAATTGCGACTTGAAAACATCCTGTATATTAACTCATAATTGACCTGATATTTCAACTTTAAAATATTACCTCTTCAGTGAAATATAACTCTGGTTTCTTGACCTAATCGAATAGAATCTGAGTAAAACCGAGCCTTGAGCGAAAAAAAACAAAGTGCGAAGGTCCCCAACCTCTAAAATGGCCGGCATGTGGTGACGTAACATGACTGTCAAATAATGGTTCTGGCCCTGGACTGTTTGTATACTTTCATCAACTGCGCCGCGAGTAAATTGCATATGCAAATGAAAAATATAACGAAAAATGATTAAGTACTTCAACCTTTTTCGTGTTATGATAATATAGCAGAAAACGGTAATAATAAAGTCTGTCAAGCGTGCGTCTTGCTTGAAAACATCACAGTCAGTTTTGAGGTTAGAGTACTAGTTTGACTGATGTCAAAGTTGTAGAATTTACTTGACTTCCACGTCACAGCACTGACTCATAAGGATGTCAACGAGGTAACTATCTACATTTGTGATTACTTAACTTCCATTTTAGTTCACTGATCACGAGATAAGCCAAAGATATTCCAAATGAACTGATGTAGACTGGGCCAACTTTCGTTTTTTAAGCCCTAGGGACCCGTTTCTCCAACTTTCGCACCCGGAAAGTCATAGCAAAATCTCAAACCTCCTCATTACAGAGCTGATTTATTCACATTTAATGTGAACAGAGGTTCCCTTCAGTCAAGGCGTCCAGGCGTATACACCTCTGTTTTTAGATTTAGATTAACTTAAACTGGTTTTGTGAGCTCGAAAACTTCACGAGTTTCCTCGGTTTTCGTGAAACAAGCCTCTGGTCATTAATAAAAATGGTTGATATTCTTTGACGTTTTGCATGGTATCCTTTATTAAGTAAAACAAAACTTTGATTGGGATGCTTTCTTTTCTTTTTATGAAGAAAAATTGTTTTCGCCGTCATCTTCAAATGACGAGAAAAAAATGCCCGCTTCGCTGCCAAAAGATGTTTGTTTTGTTTTGTTCACTGTGATTATGGAAGCCTCGAATAGTACAGTTAATGTCTTAAAAGAAGCGGCATTTGTATTTAATGATATATGTATATAGAGTGAATGTAAATTTCCAAACTGTTCCTAATATAATTGCTGAAGGCCGGGTTATTGGCATCAAACCTCAAGATTTGGTCACAGAAAAAAATCTTTGATAGACATTTTGTTAACAATTTCCTTACAATTTTTTAAAAGGCAGTTCGAATTTAGGCACCTATATGATTTCGATTTTCCAGAATTTGCTCAAGTTAAAAACAGAAGACTCGCTTTAACTTAATTTCGTGGAATTGTTTTTTATTTCTCTAGTTATTAGTTGGTCTTGCCAACAGTTATAATTGCAATCTGTGAAACACAGGTGTTTTTGATTGATCGTTTCTGAGGAATATCCTTCGTTATCTTCATGGCTTTACACCAGTGAAAAACAAGTAGTTATATTTTTACATGTTTTCATTTTAAACAGACATAACAACTATTCAAAACTTCAGCTAGCTAAAAGCAACGTTTGCAAAACTATTGTTTTGAGCACAGAATTTAAAACAAGCTATGAACTTCGTATCTCGGTGGCTTTAACATATAGGTAGAAGTTTTCTGACTTCAGTGTCTCTAAAACTCCCAAAATAGTTTATGCGGCTTTTACGCCGACCTTCCTATCATCTGCACAGATAACAGAACAAGATTCATTTTTGACTTGGAACTCCTAAATCTATTTCAATTACCGGGTTATATGTTGTTATATTAATTATAACAAGTTGTCAAAATGCAGGATGTAGGTTAGCATTTACGTTGGCGGTGCGCGAATAAAGTTCAGACGAAGATGGCCAAGACATAAGAAACAATTTGGCAAAACTCTTTGTGGTTAAAGAATGATTAAACTGTTCTACTTTATTCGCGTTAAGTGTTTCTTGGTACAGTTCCGTCCGTGTTCTTTACAAAGAAGAGTAATTAAGTATTATTTTAACCAGGCCTCTACTTTGCGCAAATCCCTCGGGGTCCCCAAAGCCACTTCAATTTGCATCACAAAATTAAGTGCAATTACTGAAAAAAAAAAAGCGTTACAAACTTTTTTTTTTGCCGTAAAGTTTTAAGTTAAATCCCATTGCGATACCACTGTGTTCATTGCTGTCATATTCAGTGTGCTATTGTCAACACTAATATTTCCATTGCACTAATTTGCCGCATGTCAAACACATTTTCCGAACCTACCCATAGTTTGGTTTGTCGGGGAAAAGAAAAATATCATTTAGCAAATTGTTGAAGACAGCATGTTTGCTTACATTGTGGGCAGGTGTTTGAATAAAATAAGTTCAGGTTTTAAATATTTCAAAACAGCACTCCAGCGGAGATCAATTAAAGCCGGTATATGCAAGCAGCTCTAGTTCAGTTCCCTCTGGTGCCTCTTAAACACGTTGACAACAACAACTTCCCAGCGAACCTTCACGAAACATTTCAGCATGTCATTGCTGCATAGCACAAGGTAAGTTACAGGCTATGAATTCGGTCAATATGTTGAGAAGTATCAAAATATGGACACAAATAGATGGTTTTTGCCTCGATGACCGCACAGTGCGACGCGCCTTCAAATTACAGAAAATCCTTGAAATTAGATGTTAATGTTTGAATTCCGAGAAAACTTGGAAGAAAATGAGAAAACTTGTTCACCCCCAGAGTCTTCTTTTTCTGTGTTGAATACAAAGATGTTTCGTCTACTGAGATTTCAGTTGCATATAGTTTTCAACACAAAGAATTGCGACCACTCTGATACGAGATGCCTGGTAATTTGAAATGCTTTAAGCCCCAGAATGTTTTTGACCTGTGTCAATATGCCAGGTAGAAACGAGTTCTTATTTTAAAAAAAATGAACGAAAAAGAATAAAAAACACTGAGTGAAAACGTCCGAAAAGAATTGAATTCAATTCCTTTTGACTTGAACCGATGTCAACTGACACGAATTCAATCAAGCCCAGGCATCCAGTTGCGCACATAGAATTGAAACGACGGAAAAAAACGCCCAAAAATTTAGCAGCTTGTAATTGCAATACGACTATATATTGGGCTTTGGCTATATACATGGTAAGCTAATATATTTGTCGCCAACAAATCCCTTGAAATGCATGGTGCATTTATTTAACAATGGTGAAACAGGTGTTTTTTGACGTTGCTGTGGATTAACAAATTTACAGGCTTAACATTTTGAAACTTACGTACAAAACTGCTGTCAAAATAAATTTTTTGGATGAAAATTGTATGTTTGCATGGATATGCTGGATTTAAAAGTTAAAAAAGGTATTTTTAGAAAATCTTTAGAAGCATTGTTGATTATGCTATTATTCCGTATGTGAAACCCTGATATGCAACTAAACCAACGTAGGTTACTCCTACGTAATTTATAGTGGTTAGCTATTTCTAAGACGCTGTGGGGCACAGTGGCCTTATCAATTTGATTGTGAGTTCGATTCTTAATGACATGTTCTGGATTTATGTACCAGGTGATTTTCTTGGGTTGAGCTCTCAGGCAGGACATGCCCTTAAACGTTACTTGACCTCCTTCTACCCCGGAATCAGATCAACGGATTTCATTAATCAGAGGGTAGCCTCACAATTGGTGGGAGTAGCCTTCGATGGACTTGTATCCAATAGGGTTAAACAGCTCACAACTCTAGACAAACTAGTTGAGACAAACTGAGAACACACCCTCATTTTCCTGTTATACTGGCTAAATTCTAAAACGTCTCTCCCCTCTTACTGTCATGTTTTGAATAACATATGAATGGCTTCTCTTGGTTTTCAAAGCAAGATAACGTTGAATGGGGATAGGGTAGGAACGACTTTAATGTGATTTTATTACATCGTGGTATCGCGCGCAATGTATCGCGCCTTGACAAAACTGTCTCATCAGTTCAGTTTTATTCAGCAATGTAGCTCCTTCATCCTACAAAAGCTGGGTTTATTTAAGCGCCAAGCTGATGAGCAACCCAAGCAATAAGTAAAATAATCAACTTGTAAGACAACACGAATTCAAACGTTCGACATGCATATCATGTGAACGGATATTTAAAATATGCCTTCAATAAATAAGTAAACAAATGTTTACTAGAAATATGGCATTATGAAGACGCGGAAATTATTCTTTTGAGCTAACAATTTGTCTGTGGCTTGATATTTTGCACGTAATATTAAAGCAATAAGGTTGGAGGTGTTAAACACACGAGTTGGCGTTTTTAATTTTCTTGTTAGTCTGGAAATGTTCCTGTGTTAGATTGTTTTTTAACCGTATATGCGATATTTCATTTCCTTGAGTTTATGCTTGTTTGAATGAATAGTGTTGGTAATAGATTGCCTCTCAATTGTGTTGGTCAGCTGTGGAAAGACACGTTGGAGGTCGTCGCTTAACAGCCTTAATAGAGGTTCGTCAGGAATTAGCGTAAAGCTTGGTAGAAATGTCAAGTTATTTAGATATAAATATGCTTGAAGGCTTGTGACTACTGTTACACAACAGAAAGCAAATACTTGTCTTCACAAATTTAATTTACCTTTGGGTTAATTGCTAAGTGAACATGGAATCACGTGATGACAATAGTTTTTACCAGTCATCAAATTCTATTTCACGTGACTCTTATTTATCACCGCGTTTTCAAAACAACGCCAAGCCACGTGGATGTAATTTTGGGTGGCCGAGTAAAAGTGGTAAAGGCAAAAGAAAACACTCATGGGGACGAAATAAGTGCTACATAGAGGTGACCGGTTAAAAGGGGCTTTGCAGATAGTAGGGGCTTTTCAGCTTTGTACTGACAATAATTTTGGGACTTTGCTTACTGGCCGCTAAATAAAGGGGTGGCGGTTTATTAATAGGTGGCCGCCTAACAGAGGTTGAGAATATAATTGTTTTCATTTCCTTATAATTTCATTCTGTATTTGAGTTAAAGTAATTCGGGCGTACACTGTTGAGACAACATCGAGTACCATTAACAGATAAAAGCAGAAAGGTGGACCTAAAATCCGAAGCGTATGGTAAATCACTTTAGAGAAAGCATTATGTAGACCATCGACATATTTAATTCTCTGGTTTTAAGATTTATAGGAGTTCTCTGAGAGATCAAACAACTTTTTGTTAGATCACCAAATCGTTAATTATTTTAGATGTTTCTGCCTGTAGATCCGTGATCATCTAACTAACTTTTCCATCTTTTTATTCTAGTATATAATCATCCTCAAGGTCTCTGACGATATTTGCCGATACCTTTCAAGGACTTTGCCATTCCTGGATTGCTAAGTAGTGCGGTTTATGTAAGTTTGATATCTCCGTCAGTAGACAAGGGTACATACTCAAATAGCAAAGCAAGAAATCGATGCTCTGGACTTTTTTATTAAATGCATTTAGCAAATCGCTTGACATTTTTATCCATTTCCAGTCAGCAGAATTAAGAATAAAGTTATTCAAATAAAACACTTTCAAAATAGATTCTTAACGTAGTGACGTATAGCTCCGACTCCCCCCAAGCTCTTAATTTATGTGAATCTTTTAAATATACACGATTTCAAAATTGATACACGCCCGCCATGAGACTAAGCCTGTAAGATTTTACAGACCTGAAGTTTGCGTAATTTGAATGCAATTGATGTCAGCTACTTTGCATGCCGTGTACTAGTTTAAGATATTAACTGTATATAGACATGCTTTCTTTAAACGATGAACCGATCTGCCAATAGTAAGTTAAAAATTGCTGTTAAACATGCAAAAAGGATCATATATTTACTAATATTTCTGCAAAGTGACATGTTGAGTCATCAACTCCAATTTGAATTCTTGTCCGTGTGTCAGTGCTGATTGACAGCTCGATGTTCTTTGTAATCAAGTGTAAGGACGGCGCCATTTATCACTCACTGACTCACGTTTTAATCAGATCTAGGCACAGTTTAAGTGAAAAGCCCTGAATATTAAGGAATACCTCAGTGTAATAGCTCGAAATAGTCTCAGGTTGTACGGACCCATGAACGTAGTGGTCATAAACAAGAGTTGAGACTAGAGGTGGTCAGGCCGCGTCTGAGGTAAGATAGTACTAGCAATAGACGAACTAGGCTTGTCAGCCAGGACCTTCCGTTTGCTAGCATTACTAGAGCGATCAACTCTCTCGTCAGTTTTCTCAAGTGAAGGGAAACTTTGTAGAAACATTGCAAGTTCAGAATGGATCGAAGAAAAAAATGTTTCGCAAAGATATAAGCGATCATCACTCTTATGTACACAACTAAAGCAGCTGTGATATTAAAACTTGAAACAAATCCAGGCTTGACACAAATCCAGACTTGAAAGAATGAAAGATTGAAGCTTGACCAATTTACACTTGTACTTTCTACTTCAGTAAGCCTTTATACTGGAAGAGTACATCATGGTTATTTAGTTTAGCTTTTTAAAAGGCATTTTTAAATGTCAAAAAGAGAGCAGAAAAAATAGAGTTAAGGGAACAGAATAGAATAGACATGCAGCTTGCTTCAACCAAAACGTGCCCGAAGAAACAAAAGCAGCAACCACTGAAGAAAAACTGAGAAAAGAAAAAACAATTATATAAATTATTCACTTAAACTAGAACTTTCTTGTTTAATGATTTAGCCATCAATACCTGTTGTTGTAACACCTTTAATTGCGCAATGTTAATATCTTCATTTGGTATATTATTCATGATACCAGATTTGAGCTGTTGTTGTGTAGAAAATCTGGCTTTTATTTGAAGTTTTTTATTTTACAAAAACTTCAATGCCATTTTTCTTTCATTTTTTTTTTAATATCACCATTAATGGCCTTTCAAAATATATTCCTATTCAACACAACTCAAATATATTTTGAATTTATTTTGTTAACGTAAAAGCAGAGAACCTAGAATTACTTTTATATTATTGCTTGAATATTACACAAGTTTTCTATACTTCATGGCCTGAAATGTGTGTCAGCTTCTATCCTTGCCTCAAGATCAAACTAAAAATGACGAGTAGTATATATTTGGGAGTGAGGAAAAAAACAGCAATTATAGAATTTGTCATTGATCTGAAGCGAATGTAAAGAAAGTTGGAATGGCAGGTCAAACATAAAACGAAACAAATTTGAAGTACGATAGACACCGAGCACAAAATTATTCTGAACTTGCACAAAACTGCTTTAAACTAGGATTGCAATACTGAAGTAAAATCATGGTCCTATATTGCCTTGTTTGGAAAGAAATCATATTGTTTTAGAATTGAACCTGTAATGAATTATTTAACAACAATATATTAATAGGACAGCCATTAATTTGAAAACATCGTCGACAGAAATTTATAAAGCACAGCCAATCAGAGAGCGCGCAGAACCCAAACTGTTTTCTAAAGATTCACAAAAAATACACCTTTCTTCTTTGACCAAACATCTAAGACGAGATTGACTTCGTCTCATTGGAATTTTGTTAAAGATTTTTCTGGGATTGAACCGTGCCTGTGGAAGCCAAGTTCGCGAGCAAGGAGTTTTTCCAAAAGGTTGGTTTTCCAGTAGCGACGAAATCGTAATGAAAATTGAAAATGGAAGTCGTAGTCGGAGGCGTGAGCTCGACGAAATCGGCCGAGTCGGAAGAATCAGAACGCTTTTACGACGAGCTTATGATCCAGTGAAAGAATCGAGTATTACGGCTGGTTTATTCTTCTGCTTCTGCTTCCCACTCTAACAATCCAGTTTTCACTGGATCGTAAGCGACGGGGCCTTAATCGGAATCGGTGTTTTCAGTTTCTTCCGACTCCATCGGGTTTCGTGCCAGTAGACGTACTTACCATTTGCCGGTTTCAGTTCAACTTTGTTCCTTATAGTAAAATTATCCAGACTCAAGGAAAGTGTAGTTTCTGATTTAGAATGATTATGATTCTGGCGGTACTATGGAGAGGCTTGCCTATATTCT
>OMLO01001112.1_pt1:10000-19986 | contig 19986 bp, 6 predicted proteins | sample 1674811 | NCBI WGS metagenome assembly OMLO01 (sample SAMN06265003, study PRJEB25207) | coral metagenome | isolation source: Coral host | place: Mexico:La Bocana,Puerto Morelos, Mexico | collected 2008-11-13 | reverse complement strand
TTTGGACATAAATAGGGTAAGGGTTTTGGGAGGCGCGCCGCCCCCCCCCACCCAAATTTTCTGGGGGTACCCCCCCCCCCCCCCCCCCGGGGTAGACGGATAAACCTCAAGTCGTGTTCTTTATCCAAAATTGCATTCGTCTCTTTTTCAAATTTGTAGGAGGCGCGGTGATCTAATGGTTAGCGAGCCGGACTCTGGATAAGTCTGTCCATAACCGTTTCTCTATCTTTTCCCCATACATGCAAAAAGCTCCATTCCGCCCAAAAAAGTTTCTGTTTGATAATGCACGTGTTTAGTATTTTAACAGATGGCTTTCAGTAACAGTCGAGTTGGAACTTCAAGTGTTAAACAAAATACAAATAATAGGAAGGATTTTTAAAAACCCAAGATTAAAGGCAACCGTAATCCTACATTGATTTAGTCGTAATTCGTAATTTGGACCAAACCCTACGCAGAAACCAGGACCATTCCACGTAATTCGAAACACGAAACGCAAGAGCACGTGTTTCAGTTCACATGCTTTTGTGTCAAAAAACACTCCTGTTTACCGCATGCTCACGCTTCACGCACACACGCCACGCCTAAGAGTGCCTGGGCGCGTGTTCACTCGCTGAATTAACTTCTTAGTTTCATTTGCGGGCGAGGAAAATATCGCTTGTTTTCGAGTTAATGGTATGAAAAAAATTATCTAGTATTAATTAAACAAACCCGCACCGACGACCACTCTAGTAAATAGAGCAAGTAGTTAATGGTTTAAACAGGTAAAGTTCGTTTCTTAAAAATTCTTTTCATGCTTCGTCGGGTAAAGAGCTTTTCTTTGATAAAACGTGGTTATGGTTATTAGTAGAACAAGGTCGACTAAAGTGATATTTACTTAGACAATTAGACAAGCTTAAATTGGTGATTAGGAACTGAGGACTCAGACAGTTTATAGACAGCTCTTTAACCGGCGTATATTTTGCTAAATTCAAGCTGTATTAACGCTTTCTTCCGGATTTCAAAATAGTGTTAAAATAACCTTGTTATTTATACTCTACTAGTTGCTCGTGCGAAACACGCGCTCTCTTCAAACCACTGCAGTCCGCCACCCGCTTTCAAACAGTACCGTTCATTGTCTGGCATCAAGCTTAAAACGGCTTACCAAGACCTCTTAAAACGCACTAATGTGTTGGAGGTGTGAATAGGTGCTGATTTCAAAGCCTTAACATTAATATTCACGCTGCTAATCTTAAGCAATTTAAAGGAATGAAAAAATGTATTCCAAATCCCCAGATTTTGAATTCCTCAACAAAGTCAATTAAGTCAGTCGAAATGTATTCAACGTTTCGTCAAAAACTTAGCCAGGGAAATGAATTACTATAAATTAAGTGATTCATACTTATAGGAAATCGTTTTTCTTAGTTCTCGGAAGTCTGTTCTAGTGTTAGGAACAGGTAAGGTATTGTGAAAAGAGGCGAAAATTACCATGTAGGGTTCAGCTTGTTAAATTATAAGCCATTAACAAATCTATTTTCCGCTATACTCTGTTATAATACTTCCGTTATGCCAGACACCGTTATAAATATCGAAAACTAGATGTTAGAAATGCGAAAGACCCGCCGACCGTAAACAAAGCGTAAAGCGTGTACCAAAGGTGACACTTTTAGAAACCAACACTTGTTAAAAAGCTTTTATTTACATATGAAAATAGCATATGCAACTTTAATGTTTAGAAAAAAAACTTAAGGAAGTTTGGAAGAACAATAAAACAGCTGTGAAGGAGTTTGTTTCCACAGCTTTTTTGTTCCTGACATCCCATCTATGTTAATTCTATTGAAACTCGGAAAGGACTTCGTGTTTCTTCAATTAAATAATTTACAAAGTGAGGCACGCATAGGAATGCGGGACCACGTGACAAAAGCTCTTACCCAAGCGTTAAAATATGAGCGAAAAGGTGTGAACGCTGATACTATTATCCGTTTCCCAAACCGGATGCGGTTCTTTTTGCTTATAAAGCGCAAATATTTTGCTGTATCCGTCAGCTTTGAATTAAAACAAAGTCTTGAAAATATTTTATTGATGTTATGACGAAAGCATTTCATTACTTATATCCGGTGCCATAGAGAGCAATTTTATTGACAGCGCAGATAATGCATGGCTTAAGGACATCTTAGGTGATAATTTGAAACCTGTTTTCGCATGGCATGCATAAGAACGCGATTATTTGTAGAATTACTGAACTGTGGATCTCTCAATAAACTGCTGTCTTTTCAAAGGAGGTAAAACTGGCATGTAACTGTTTCGAAATCACATGTTTACCGTTTTTGTTTGTCAGATATAACAATTATTGTTATGGCTTTAGGGTAAATACCCTGAACTGAAAAGGGCCGAAAATGTAAACAAAATGTCGAGCTATTCAGTTACCGTGTCTACAGCTGAATTAACCCGCAAATAAACCTTGCGGGAAATTGTGACCCCTGAAAATATCTGGACACGAACTTGCCTCCATGAACACGAATGTGCGTTACTTTCCTTCAGTTAAAATTCCCCGACTTGAGCTGACCTGTTAGTTTGTTTTCTCTGTTAATATCGTTATGGGATTTCTTCCAATGCCCTCGACGCATGAAAATTTCTCTACACTAGTAGAGAGAACACACGTCTATTACATTTTTCTGTAGTAAGATATTTTTATTTTTTAGTCGGTTTCTGGCTTAGATAAGCTTATAATTAACAGGATGTGGCTGGGGTATAATTTGCGCAACAGCGCTAGCCACCTTCTTTCACCGGATATTTCCATTCCTATACACCCGGGCTGTACAGAGTACACTCACGGTGTTTGCGGCTTCAATCCATTTCTAGATCTCAAATAAATCGCGAATATGAAGAATTTCCAGTTCTATGCTTTTTTAAAATTAAACAGTCCAGAAAAAAGGGGTGGTAAGCAAGTGGAAATCGACTTACGTGATTTATTTCAGGAGATACCTTGAAGATCACACTAATGGGCTAAGACTTAACGCGGTTACCGCCATTGCGAAGTCTTTATTCGGCTAACCCGCTTCCGCCCTCTCAATCAACCTGTAAATGAATTGTGGCTTCTCAGGAGGTCAAGTATTTCCTGCAATGAATGCGGCGAGACATTTATCTTGAGCACATTTTTAACGTGGTTTGTCGATATTCCTGTGGGTTTATAATTGTGATATTATTATGCCAAGCGGCTTGCTAGTTTCCGCTTGTTCAATCATCACGCGCGATCGACTTTCAAGTTTTTCCAAGTCGTGTAAAAGTTGTTTTAATTGACCGCGGAAGTCGAAGGATCCGAGAGTCAGGTTTCCCATACCGCTGAGAATTACTATAGCTTATCCAACACAGCTGAATCTATCATCATAGCCTACTGTCTACCGTGAGTATTCCAAGTAGCGCCCAAGCCTTTGTTTGCTCTATTAGAGAAAGGGGTGGGAGGCGGGGGCCTTATTAAGGACGGGGGCTTATTTCCTTCTAATCAAATACATCTGAATGTGATTCAATATTAAAATGAAAAACAACAGTAGCGTTAACTCACAACTGTTAATAATAGGGAGTCTGATGAACACAATGTCCGATATTGCGTTCAGACTAAAAGGCATGCGCAAAATTCATTCACCTAATCAGGCTTTTCTGTGTCAATGTCTTAAATGGGTTAAATTATGGGTTTATCGTATGCTTTCGCTATAGACAAAGCTTATTGGAAGAATGGCGCCAAATCGAATCATTACGGTTTATAGCTAATCTGTGATACGCGTTGATAAATAAACAAGATTCCTTCTGTCCCTACTCTTCTTTCGAGGTTTCTTCTGTCCCTTAAAGATTAAAGAGCATCGTACCACCAAGGCAACTAAAATGTCTGCATACGAGCCAAGTGGCCCATCAGGCCGGAGCTTATCCCGGTTTCTGTAGCATGAAACGACTAGGAATATTCCTACTCCTGCCTCGATGGGATGCTAGTCCATCGCAGGGTTACCACCCTGCATTAAATTCACCGGTATCCATTAGTACATCTGGGTGGAGTGTCTTGCTGAAGAACACAACACAATGTACCAGGCCAGGGCTCGAACCCGGACCGCTCGATCCGGAGTAATCGCACTAATCATGAGGCCATCGCGCCTCCCCAATCTGCCAGACATCGGGTTTATTCCACATTTCGCATATCACCGGTAGTCCAAGGGAGTGGTTCGCTCCACCCACCCCTCTAGTCTTACCCCTCCACTTGCACCCCTAAGTGACCATACGGCCCCCCAGCTTTCATCTTTTTTCGCTCTAGGTCCCTTCCACTTGTAGCTTCATCATGAAAATTTCTTGATTTAAACAATAGCTTAATCGAGCGTAACCCGAGCACAATTGAGCTTACCACCAAAACGGAAAATGGCGTACATTTCGTCCGCGACTTGAGGGTTTAAAGGACTGCGGTGTTCTTTGAACGCGTTTGTCTGAGTGTTCATTTTGTATTTCATTCAGAATTCTAGATGAGCCTTCTCAAGTCAAGTGCTCTTGGGTTAAGCGCTCTTATGACGAGGCATTGCGCAAATGTGCGGTATTTGAATTCCATTTTACATGTAAACCGCTTAACTCAAAGTCACTAGTTACTTGGAAAGTGGTTAGATATGACTAAAAATACAATGAAGCAAAGTTAGTACAGGCTTTAGTGAGTGTTTTTAAGCACTAGTGGTTGGTCTTTCTTATGTGTGCGAAGGCCTGGACCCGATTGAAGCGAGGTTGTTATGAGAAACGCCAGCACCTTGTCAAGGAACATTCCAGACACTCGCTACTCAAAAGATAAGAATCACAAACCACTGTCTGAGGTAGTTATCCAAGGGTTTACGATAACGTAATTCAATGGTATTCACTAATCCCCCTAAACCCAGTGAGATTTGGCTTCAAAGAGGAAAGGGTGACAACATCAACCTAGTTAGAGTGGTGTGTTTATGTTTGTGAACGCACGAGGAGCAGGGGGGGGGGGGGGGGGGGGGGAGGGGGGGGGGGGGTGGGGGGGGGGGGAAGGAGGGTATGATAGAGACCGCTTCTTATAAAGAACATGGTTGATTACAGTTGCCATCAGGCTAATGTTTGACATTCTATGATAAACTCTTTCTTCTTCTCCGAACATCAGAAGCTAAACTCTCCTATTCTGCTGGTTGAATTGTCCTTTTACGAGTTAACGAAAACTTCACGTCCTTGCTTCCTAGTCTACATTTTAAATCGTCGACGCCATTCACCGCTCTATGAAAAGTTTTCATTCAACTGTAATAGACCAAATTGGTGGGGCTGGGAGATTTAGATCAACCTGCAATGACAACTCGAACTAAAAGCGAGTGAAAAATGCCCAGTTTACAAATTCCAGATTTCGTGATGTCATTGTTTTCTAGAGATTTTGATGGACGAATTTCTTGAAACAGCCTGTGAAAACCGAAACCTTCCGAAAAACGTCCCCTCGGGCTACGTCTGGTCTACCACCAGTCATCTGTGATCCTTTCTATAGAGACTTCGAAAATTCAAAGTTAGATTGCGCCTTAAGATGCTTCACGCACCGCATTGGAGAATCGAAGAGCGTTTTGAATCATTAATGCTCAATTTAAGTTGTTTTAAATTCGAGGATTTTAGAAGTATCAGGTTGTAGCAAGCAAATACAAGTAATTGCAAGTTATTCATTGCAAATAGACCTTCTGAGGGGGTCTTTGTTAACGACGCTACATAAGCAATCTAAGTAACTCAAGCACTTGAAAAGCACAAAAAACCCGTTGAAACACAACCGGTTTTCTGTATTGCCCATTCGCTTTCTATTCGCCTTTTCTATGTATAAATCACTACCTTTGCTTACCAATACTAACAACGATGGTAATATCTATGACAACGGGTCTTTAATAAGAAATCTAACTGTTTCCATTTTCTCTTAACGTTTCGTTATGCTAAACCATAATATTATATTAGCTGCAATATCGCTATAGCTGTTTGATTGCCGTTTTCGTTGCTAACGGCTTGAACGTAAGGAAATATGCGAGAGCAGTGGTTTGGTGGCAAGTACAAGTGCTTGCTTGACTCTTCAAGAACACATCTGACTCGGAAATTGTACCACACGGATATAGCAAAGCTACTTGTGCGTGGTGCAGGCAGTTTATTTATGAACGATATAGTCAAGTTTTTTTAAGTCTTAATATATGATAATAATAACGAAATTTGCTGATTCTAGGGCGTGACTGTCCCTTCATAAATTCTCATGCCGATATATCTTGGCTTTGTTATCCAAAAATATCTATGCTCAGTATAAATGAAGAGCCTTTTGACTATTCTATACATTTATTTTAGTCTGTTTTTATTTAGCAGTTCAGTCATTTTCTTCTAACTTCTTTCACTATTGTTGTTCTAGAAACTTGCGGTCATTTTGGCATATATTAGTACCATTTGCAACCTTTATAGCTGGAATTTTTAAATTTAACTTCAAGACCGCAAAGGGGCAGCTGAAATGATCTGGGATTGCATAAAGAAAACCAAACAAGCGGATGAAAATCGTTGCCGAGCCGTAAAGCCCACGGCTTGTCTAAAGTAGATGAAAATCGGGTTATTTTGAGATAACAGTAATGAAAAACTTCCAGCGCAATTCTTGTTGCGGGGAACTCAGAAACAGAAGTCGCAAACCACAAAAATCTTGCCAAGTCAAGTGAGCTACAATTGTCGCCTTGTTTTTACTTTCAGCGCGTTAATCCCGTCTCGAATTTACCTTCCTTTACAGTCACCTTGTACTTACATGGCTTGAAGTCTCCACTTCAATTTAGATTTTATCCTTTCATGTTGTTCCAAAAGGAAGCTTTTTAATTTTCAAGTCCGTAATCTTCCTTTATCGCAGCTAACTTGCGCGTCATTCAATGTATTGGTTTTGTGTGAAGACCGAATTTGAACTCGCCCGCTAAACCGCAACATTATGTATGTAATATGCCAGTGCTTTCATAATTCGTTAATCTTTACTCAAAAATTACTCGACGGCTGTGTTTGTACCACTGAGAGAACCGCAAAAACTCATAAAAAAGGTTTTGGTTCTTGATTTTAACCGATAAGATTACAATATTTAAAACATTTAGTTGTGGCACGGTGCTCGAGCTATTTGCTTTAAAAACTCTTTGCAAAGTGATTTGTGCTTAATTTCTTTTCTTTTCCTTTAATTTAAGGCCGCTCTTGGCGGATGAATTTGTTTTTCTTTGCAAATACGAATGGCTTATGCGCATATCCAGCGCTTCTATTTAGGATTCGTTTAATTATATGTGAAAGCAAACAAGAGCCGAAAGCGCCATTGTTGAAAAGTTTGCTTTTCCAGTAGGCTTGTAGTTTTACCATTGTACAATACATTCTGGCCTTTATTGAGCTTGTAATATGAGAATGCTAAAATGATCTTAAGGTGTTTTTTTAAACGTTACTAACGAATTCATTTCAGTCTGTAGTCCTTTTGTGAAGGCCCATATACACGCACGATTCGGACGTTAGGTTGAATTGAAGTAATGGACTGGAATATTAAGCTTTTTTGAAACCTAAAAAAAAATTTTGCATCCCGGATAATATATTCCTTTGTCTTCCTCAGTTTGTACGAACGCGAAATTCATGCCATTAAAGATAAAAAGCATTTGTGTGGAATAGTCGGATACTTGAATTTCAGATCCGATTTGAGAAAAACATTGTTACCTCAGTACAAGCGCAGTGTATTTTGTTTTTGATCGATTTTTGATTTCGGAACAACTCTAACTGACAGGGTCTCGCGTAAATCAATTCTCCAATTTTTCACTGCACGCCAAAGATCGTTTTTCAAATAAGATAGTTTGCTAGATGACCTAGGTTTCTTGGCTTTTCTCGATAAACAGTGAACAACTGTTTGCGATTTTCATTTACACAGCAGCTTTCATATTATACACGAACACTATTTATTGATTTTAGTTTTAAAGAAACGTAAATTGTTATTGATTTTGGACACTTTGACCTCGTGTCTTGGGTCTGGCATAAGCAATTGAAAAGTTTGTCTGTTTTGCATGAATAAATAAAATTGAAAATGAAAACGATCGCCCTGCAGCTTTTAAGATCTCCGAGTTAATGGTTCCTTTGTCAATTTCGCATATTCTTACGCAGCATCGATCGATTTCCAGGGATTTTTTTTAAATCGATTAATCCTCCAGATTACTGGTAAGGAGACAAGGTTTGAGTGGTTTTAACAAGATTGAAGATTTTAGTTTTGGCGCAGTTCCGCCCCAAGCCTGCTACGCGATAACGGCAAGCACAAAACCAATAAAAAATGAATCATGCATGAAGTGACCGATTTGACAGCACTGAAAATTTGGCCACCGATTAAAATGTCTCTTTTTGTAAAATGTAAATTGCTGATGGAAAAAAGCGACAAAATTAATGGTCCTTGAAATGAAAAGGGCTTCAATTTGCATGCATAGCCGAATATATTGGGTCGCTAACGCAACTCCATTTTGCAATTTCTTTGTTCAATTGTGAAAAGCAACAGTAAATAAACCTATAGAAGGCGTGTGTTTGTACGACGAACTTCGATTACTCTCTTGTGTTTATGGTAGCTAAGCATTTTCACAGTTCATTGCGAAACATAACAGAACGACGCCTTAAAGGCGCAAAAGTCATATTTTTTTTTCATCACACCAGCATCTCGACAAAAGAAATCTGTCGTCGTGTTGGCGCTATTTTTGGCAGCAGATAAATTTACCGAGATGAACGTGGTCCTGGGGTGACATTAGTTCTTTTTGAGGTTGAGCGGTTCGAATAATATTAGTGAAACACAATAATGACGGGTCTATTTTTGTTTTCTTTTGATTGCTTTCACCACTAAAAAGAGCCTTGTTCTTAAAAGTGCTTGTGTGTTTTCGCTCCGAGATTGGGCTTGTGGCCAGGGAATCTCGCAAAAGCGAGAAGCTTTCATTATCGTTGCCATCAATAGAAAAAGATCTTCAAGCAGCTGTGTTTTGAAAACATTTTCATTTTATCGCGCATGAATTATTGATGCAGCTACAACGCAAATATGTTCTGGCTGACTGCCTTCATTCAACGATGATAGATCTGCGGTTTTGTGGGCCTCACTCAAAATACAACGCAAACAAAACAACTCTGTCTGGTTATTAACCGTGTCCGCTGCTTTCCAAATGAGTGTGTTCCGCTCGGTAAACCATGCTTTGCAATTGACCAATGTGGTGCGCGCGCTTTCATCGAGTTGTCTTATTTCAATATTTGGCTAGGAGCTTTAACCAAATATTCATTTTAAATTAGGAGCCATGTTTTATTTTGTTGCGGCTTGAGTTGGCAAAGGGCACGATTTTACGGTTCAGACTTCATCTCATCGTCAAAGGATATTTGTTTCCCCGAAAGAACAAATATTTCGATTTCGTGCCCAGCGTGATCTCTAAGTTGTTTCGACAATGGCAGATGAATTTTATTGGGAAGTTATTTTCCTCCGCTGTTTTGTAATTTTGCAGCCATACTGGAGACTTTTTCCCTTTTACATTTAAGTCGTTAAAAAACCAGCCGTGGCAAAAAAACATCTGCACCCGGTCGAAAATGTCATGCTAAGTTGATAAACGGTTTTTCTTTGTCAATTTTGCCAGCACCTCTTTTATGTCCAAAACATGCCTCAAGCTCGCAATGTCTTGGGAGACTCTTGGGAGCAGACACGATTTTCGTGCTCGCGGGCAGAAACGAAACGAAGACGACACGGGATTAGTAAGACAGTTTCACCTTTCGTTCTAATGTGAACCGATGATGTGAGCGTTGATAACACCTGAAACATCGCTGTGGGTCGATTCCTGAGTGCGTGCGAAATACAATATTCCTTTATTAGAATTCGCCCGCATTATCAATTTCAATCTGGCTCGGAGTGTCTGCAAAAACAATGTGCGTCGAACAATTCACGATTCCATTTTACATTTAAGCTTTAGAGTGGCTAAGACGCTTTGATTACACTTCGGGAAAATCAAACGAGTCAAAAC
>OMLO01001112.1_pt1:0-7500 | contig 19986 bp, 6 predicted proteins | sample 1674811 | NCBI WGS metagenome assembly OMLO01 (sample SAMN06265003, study PRJEB25207) | coral metagenome | isolation source: Coral host | place: Mexico:La Bocana,Puerto Morelos, Mexico | collected 2008-11-13 | reverse complement strand
GTCTTTGCGATAAGGTTTGTATTAGGTTAATAGCTTTTCTGCCCGTGTTGCCAAAGGCCTTTCCTTTTAATTGTGTAATAATGGAGTCGCCCCGCTGTAATTAATTTGCAATAGATAGTTGATCTGTATTTGTGGAAGAAATTTAGCTCGGCGTTTAATTCTTGTAATCCCGAAAAATCGGCTAGCCTGCTTTTCTACAGTTTATTGTGTTTAACACCAGATGTGTTGGCGGAACATGTTTGGATAATATCAAGATTCGAATCTCACTCCTCACATGAATGAGCAATGTCGGTGTTTTGTCCTGTACTTAGCCTCCAGAAGAGCGCATCTCCGAACTCAGCTCACACTTCGATGGCGTTTGTTTTTATTTTTCTTGCAGTACTATGAGATGTCATATGGACTCAATGTGGAGATGCATAAACAGGTATGAAACCGTACAAATACGTGACAAAGCGCTGGCAGTGGTTCATTGATTTTGCAATGTAAATTCCTCTCAACGAGATCAAGAAGTCATTTTTCTGGCGACATCACTTGATATGTCCACTCGTTGAGATAAGCCGTTGATAGATAAACGAGCGAATTATTTTTGGCAAGCTTACTGACACTCATCCCGTCGAAAAAGACAAACACTATTCAACGGAAATGTGAACTAGAAAATATGTGCTCCAAGTGCTTTATCTTCCTCAAAATAGAGGATTAAATTTTTGGCGTCGTTGATTCAACAACAGTCTTACATTACACCTTAGACAAACTTTGAGGCGACAGGCTCTAATAGTTTACATTTTTCTTTTCCGAAATGCAAATTAAAATCTACTTGAAGCCGTGGCTCTTCAAACAGACTGGTGAATTACGGTTCCAATATAAACATTAATGGCTACGGAAGAATTAATTGCAAATTGAACACAAAGCCCACGGTGAATACAAGATACTTAAACGTTCAACTGACGGGTTTAGAGCCTTTTTGAAATATGTCAAGCATTCTATTCTTAATTGTAGCTCGTGTAAATTTGTTTATTTTGGCACAAGCCTTTTGCCCTCACCTGCCTTAACTTAACACGTTCGCTCGCTCGCTCGGCGGGCAGGCAAAATGCGGACTGAACTTCTAATCAAATAATCCCCTTTGGGGACCTGAGGATTAGGCTTAGTCTCTAGCAACATCAAAGAGATCACTCAGCTCTGTTATGCGTCTGTCATCCCAAAGGGATTTATATTGTCATCACGTTGTCTTTGTTGTGGTGTTAATTAAATCCAGGTCGAAGGCGTCAATTGAAAGCATTTGTCGGACGTGATATGTTGAAGACACCACTGTTTTTCAAGGTGGTCCTTTACATGGAGTGACCTAGGCTAGTGGGCAAGCCTGTTTTTTATTTGTTTTTCTTTTTTTTCTTTGGAAAGCGCAGGCCATTCTTGAAATTACTGTAAAAGCAATTTGGTTTGATCCTTTCTGAACGGTTATGTTTTTCTTAAAGCCTGAAAATTAGCAAATTTTGCGGTTAAAATCCCACTATATTCGTTGTAGTTGGCGGTTACCCTCTTCGGCCTTGGATAAGGACTTTGTTAAGATCCAAAATTACACTAACAAATTTTCAAACTTTCAAGGGAAGTTTCTTTGTTTAGCAATATTTCCCCTTGAGGATTAACCACAAAATTAAGCAAATTTCCTTCACAGACACCCCATTGCTTCAGCTAATTTTACACAGGGAAGTTATGATAGAGCAGGAAAACAAATAACTCTTGCTGAACAATATATCATGTGTTGTCTGTTTTATGTTTTCATTACTTGAACACCAATTTAGATTGACAGAATGGTTTTGCTGAGGAAATTGGCCTGACCAGATGAAAATGTGTCACTGTTGAAAATTAGCCCAGTTCAACATGCTTTTAAACCGCAAACTAATACATAAATGGGGCAAGCAAGTAATCTGTTCTATTTTAAGTTGTTGATGTAAAGGAAGCATCTTAAGTTTTTAATGCCACTTGTGTCCATATATTAGCTGCACTGAATTTTTTTAAACGTCATTTTTAAAATTCTTTTTCCTTCAGACGGAGATTGCGAAGAGGTTAAATGCGATCTGTGCCCAGATTATTCCTTTCCTTTCTCAAGATGTGAGTACTGATATCAGATACCATATCATAAATATCCATAATCACTCTACAAAAATGAAAAAAAATTGGTATTTCAATTTCATGTGCTCATCTTGTTAATTTTAACAGTGACATACTAAAAGGACTGACTGACCAGTGGATTACCACTTATCCTCTCTCTATTGTCATTAATTGTCAGTACCTTTTGATGTTGGTGTCACATGTAAGGAACCGAGGCATAACTTTATTACTCAGTCAGATAATGTCTGGCGCTGTGATCTTTCATTCCTTTGTCATGAACATGTAGCTAACATAGCTTTGGCCGCTAGTGTCTGCCTTGTGCAAACAAGTGAACTTGAATTGTCTTTCAGGGTTTATGTGAGGGGTTTTCAGTTTATAGATTTGTTGAAATCAAGACCATCCATTAGTGAGATTTTCAGTTTTCGTATTAAGGAACCAGATTCTTGTTGTGCCATGTCTAAAGTGCGGAAATATTTTGGCTTTGTCAGTTAGAGAAAAGCTTCTACCACTAAGGAAATAGCAGACTGGCTTGATTATATTCGATGATAGGTCAGTCGGGACAAACTATAGCTCCAGAAAATAACCATACCTCCCTCACAGAAGGGATATTATCAAAGACCCCCTACATCTTTGGAAATTCCAATTAAGCTTCATATATATATATATATTTTTTTTTTTTTCATTTTTTGGTCTCGCAGAACCCTCTCCCACCCCCAAGAAATTCCATTTTCTTCTGTAGGGGAGTATGCATAATTTCTGGAACTACGTCCAGTTATTTCAGATGATCGATTTAAAATTTTGAACAAATTCCCAACACAAGTAGAATCAGTAAACTGTCAAATCTCAGTTGTGCCAAGACAAAGACTGCTGGGGGTTATCAGGGTTCTGGATAACCACAAGTAATTGAAGGGATATAGTCGAAATTAAAAAAAATGCAGAAATTCAGGATTTGATTGACATTATCTGAGCCATTGCAAAAAGTTATCTGTAATTTGCATGCACAAATGAGCACAAGTTGATGGAAAATACCTCTCTTCTATTTGGTTTGAAGTTTAGCTGCGTACATTCTTGTAAATTTTTTAGCTTTTGAAACCTTTCTCCCCCTCAGAATCTCCAGTAGTTTTCCTTAAGTTGGGTGTGGATATTTTTCTACAACTGTACAATGTATTAAGTAAGAATGAACACCATAGACAGTGATTAGAGTTAAATCAGATTAGCAAAAAATGTGATTAAAGTATCATTTGAATATTTTCTTTTCAACTGTGTTTATACATATTTGTTTTCAGTACTTTGTTGATCTTGTTTAGTATTAAGCATCTTTAATGTGAATCTATTTAAAGCATCAACAACAAGTTGCCGCAGCTGTGGAGAGAGCTAAACAAGTGACGATGACAGAATTGAATGCTATTATTGGGGTAAGAATGTGACCTTGATCATGTACTTCAAATGATTCAGTTAATAATAATAATAATCCTGTTAATAGAAACCTTCATCTGGAAGGATATACCATTATTTAATGTTAGCCGAGCCATTGTTCGTGTCTGGGTTTGTATTTGGCAAGTTATAGACACGGGATTGAAAAATCGGTTGGTGTTGTCCTTCAGTAGCATTTCAATTGAACATGGCAGAAGTTCAATCAAGGCCTTACACTACTGTAAAATGAGATTAAAATTGTTTAAAAAATCCAAGCTTTCGCCGATTTACGACATCATCCCTCTTTCTCAAGATTCAAACTCTTTATGAAATTCCCATGCAAGCAATACTCCCAATGTAAGATTGTCTGCAAAGTATATGGAACTATGCAAAATCCCCTGGTAAATGATATCTTCCAATTAACATCACGTACGTGAAGTTATTTACTAAGAATTGCTTCACTTGTGTTTATCATGTGGGTGTCATGTGTTTTGCTGCATTACAAGGTTCTCTGATAAATATACAAAAAAGCCTTTTTCCAAACCTCACTTTTAGGAACCACAAATATCTATGTATTATTGGTACAGTACTTTCTAGTTAATTGAGAATCTCAAACTCTTTGTTTGTGTACATCACATTTATTCATGAAGTTTTCTGGCCCAAGTTATCACTGTTTTGGTAATTTGTTTTTATTGTTGCAAGAAAGTAGAGTTAGATCAATATGGGAGATTTATCAGAGTCAAGCACTCTGAGCATGGTATGGAAAGTTGAAATCTTAAATTATGTGCTAGTCTTTTGCCAGTTTGTTTTCCTTTTTATTAACTCACATTGGAATGCAAAATTTTGTCTTCTGGATTATCACATATACCTGTAGTAGATTTGTCTTAAGTTTATTAAGAGTGCAGGGACAGACGTGACTTGACCTGACTCTGATACTGAGAGTAATCCACATTGTATTAGCTCAGTGAGTGCACTGATGAATTGATCAAAGCAAGGATAGACACCTTTTAGCCAGAATAACAAAAAAAGACATAAAAATATATACAAAACACCGGATGATATTACATATTCAAGTTCCAGCCTGATGAAAGTAGTTTCTTTGTTAGTGCTAGCCTACATTTGTCGCACAATCTTATTAAAGTGAGATAAAGGTGTTTTTTTGTGTGTGCTATTCATCTAATCCTTGAATTTGGCATCTCCTGATTTCAAGTTTACTATCCTTGGGTGATTGGGCAAGTAAAGTGTTAGAACCCATGCGTTGTAATATGATTAATGAATGCAGACAACTTAAAGTTTAAGTTACCTATGGTTTGGCTATAAACGTTTATTTTTCTTAGGTTAAGTTACTTAAGAAAATCAGTTGGCCTCTGACAGTTTAAGCAAATGTGATACTCGCATTGTACATACAGATCAAAATAGCCCACTGGTGCTGACAGATCCTTGGGAATGTGCACCCAGCTTAGCTCTAACTTGAGATTAAATGCCAATACATTCCTCAGATAATATGATCATTGATAAGGAGTCATTGGAACCCAGGTTCAACTTAAGGAGATGAATGAATTTATAAAAATCTTTTAAGCTGCTGAGTGGTAGAAGCATTGCTTGGTGTAGGTTTTTTGCCCTCTTTTTACTGCTTGAAAGGGGATACTCAACCTTGGGGAGACTGTTCATGGGGACAAGCAGAAAATAGTTAGTCTGACTGTGAAGGTCATGAAAAAGTGATAGCGGTTACTTGACTTGTCTTATCCTGCTCAAAAATGTGTTCTTTTAGTTGACATCTGTTGATAGTGCTAATGGATTCAATGCATGGTCCTAATCTTTCTGCTTGATTCCCTTTTGTTATCATAATAATCTTTTATAAATAGCCACTCTCAGCTAAATTTCATCTCAGTCTGGATCTTGACAGGAAAAAGGACTTGTCTTAATAACACCATGGTCATTTATATCCTCATGAATTCTGCTGTTGCCTTGCTGGCATTTGTATGTTTAAAAGCCACTTTTTCCGCACCATACAACAGTGAAAGGGCTTGAGTTCTGACTCACTACATGTATCTTGCATCAAGTCTGAAAATTCAGTTCTACATTTTGGATGTTAATAGACTTAATACTACAGACAGGATTGTTCACTTACATAGTTACATCACATAGTTACGTGTTTGCATCACCTTCAGGAGTATTTTCAACACTTAAAAATAGAGAGTTATTCAACAGCCTGTAGATAGAACTATTAATTTTAATAACAGTCAAGGAGAACGTCTTACTTGATGTCTTAATATCATTATCAGAGTGCAGTTTTTTTTAAAGTGTAATTTTTGCTTTGGCATGTAATATGACCAATTTTAATGATTGTAGTTGACAGTGGTCATTCCAAGGTCACATTTGTTTGTAACCAGTGTGGGGTTATAAAAATGTAATCATTGAAACTATGTTGCTTATGTTTGTGTTTGCTCTAAGATAATTAAAGGGTCTTGATTTGAGGTGTTGGAAAATTTAAGGTCAATATTATTATACACATGAAAAGATGCCGCCTTATTTTCTTTGTTCAAGGGTTGTTTACATCAACTTTGCACTGGTTGCCTTTAAACTCAAGTGTCATGTTTTTATTTCCTTCAAACGTTTCAGGTTCCTAATAGTATATTAAAAAATACTTAACTAAACAAAATTAAAGACCTTGAACCTTAGAAGTCAGATCACAAATATGCATTATACCAGTAATCAATTTTGGCAGGTATGAAGGTGCAAATGTTTGTATTACTGATAGACAGCTGCTAATTCGGCGTTTTCTATTTAAACAGCAACAACAACTTCACCAGGGAGGCCTGCAAGGTCTACATGCCCACCCACCAACAATTCCACTGCCACACCCTGGTGCAACACCTCCTCAGCTGCCACCAGGAGCAGCGTCAGGACTACTTGCCTTGTCTAACCTGTCAGTTCAACCTCCCCATCTACCTATGATGAAACCAGAGGACAAAGGTATGTGTACTCTGGGCGTAACCTGGCTTGTTTAAACGTTAAATGTTCTGAAGGTCATATGCAATATTAATAATTAGTATATACCACACAAGTGAATAGTGCTTTTATCATGCGCTGACTGGCTAACTTGGAGGTGATTAGCCAAGTACTATTCACCTCTGAGCAGCCGAACAAAAGCAAAAAAGCTTCCCGTTTCAAATAAAGTTACTCTTAAAGTGCCTATGAAGTGAAATTTGTTTTTGTTTAGTTTTAAAATTTACCTTGTCAAATACATGATTCCAAAGTTTGAGACGTCTGGCGTTAAAAGTAACGATTTTACAAGCCTTCAACTATATATATTCAACTTTATACATGTATATTTATTATACGTCCTTAATTAATTTTTCCTTATATTTCTTTTCCCTTTTATGTGCTGCTTTGCCCTGTAGATGGCATGGTGAGTTAACCATTAAACAAGTGTTCTAAAATGCTCCTTTTAGGAAAAAATCCAGCTCTTTGTTTTCAATTCTTTTGTCTACCATTCAACAATTCTTGAACTTGTTGACAAGAGGTTTTAATTTTCTTTAAATTAGGCATCACAGAAGTTTGTAATTGAAGCTGTAAAATAATAAAGGGATGCTATGGAACTTTGTTTTTTCAGGAACACTGTCGTGGAACTTGTTTTAAACATTTAATTTTCAGATAAAAATGGCAAAAAATATTGAAGGGAAGTTGGACTAAGCTTAAGATATGGTTGTGTTCTTTTCTATCTACTAATAACATGCTTTATTATCCAACACTGCTTTGTAGAGTACAAATAATGCACGAAACGAGTACAAATATCACACGATGTTTGTACTCGTCTCATTCCCTCGACCGCACGAAAGATCAAAAACCTTGGCAAGTCAGAATTTTGGGGAAATGAAAACATTGGATAATAAATCTCTTATTAGACATTTTAGTGTGTAGTATCGCTGTAAATTTTTACTTGTAATTTGTATTTTGACTCATAAAAATATACAGCGA
>OMLO01001111.1_pt1 | contig 19988 bp, 8 predicted proteins | sample 1674811 | NCBI WGS metagenome assembly OMLO01 (sample SAMN06265003, study PRJEB25207) | coral metagenome | isolation source: Coral host | place: Mexico:La Bocana,Puerto Morelos, Mexico | collected 2008-11-13 | reverse complement strand
GAGCAATCTTGACGCAGAGTAAAATATCATGTTCTCTGTCAACTTGTTTGGTGCCAAATAAAGCGGTCAAAAGAGTCACACTTTGAGTCACTCTTGCCACATAAAATACTACCTTTAAATTGAAGAAAACCCGAAAATGATATAAAAACACTCAAGAGAAAAAAATCAATCCATAAAGAGACATGGATGGTTAAAGGTGGAGAAAATATCTTTGACAAGGATTACAGATGACGAACTTGAAAAATTTAGGCTTCACTTTTCAAGATACGGAAAAAAACGTGTATCATACTACATTTTATCACCGTACTGTAAAATGTGAACTCTACCTGAACTCCAAGCTTTGCAGTGAGTAAGTTGACGTTAGGAACTTTGAACGTTTCGACGGCAACGCTTGCATTCACCGCCTGGTCGTCAACAGAGATGTAAAATTCCAGATATACAATATTGTTCGGTTCGTGAAGGATGGTCGTGATCTGAAAATCGCCATACACTCTGATCAGTATTTAAGCAAACAAAACAGGGCGACGCTTCTTAAGAATGATAATATCAGGTCAGTACTGAAGGTAACAACTATCGAAGGTAACTTGGGACAGTAGAAAAGGCTTCTGTCTGGCTAATTGCGAATTGGGGTGCGGTATAAGGTCAAACAAGACTTACACTTGCTGTTACTGTGGCTGTCAGGTTCTGTTGTTCCTTATAATACACAGCCAGATTATCTTCCAGCTTCTTCTTATTTTCTGCAATGGAGACGTTGTTACTGGCCGAGTCCTGGATAAGCAAGGACACCAACACGTTTGCTGGAAGTGGTGGGGTTGTTGGCGCCACCAGTGGTTTTGGTAAGCTGACAACCTAAAAGTATTCATCAAAACATTAGTTTTATGTTTAACACGTGTTTCACGTGACTAGTTTCAACAAAAGCATATTACAACAATTTCCTATTTTTGGGAGTCTGTCCAAAGGAAGACCGCATTTACCACAAATTCCAGAAGTATTTCAAAACTGATACACTTACTTCTAAGTTTGTTAATGATCCCAGCTGGGGCTTGGATAACTTCTGATAGTTTTGAGCCGCTTCGGGGGCTGGCACGCCTTGATCATCTTCCGTGATAAAAAATGTCACATTTACGTCCTCTTCGTTGTTTACACGCTGTATGCTGACAATCTGTTGGGAAAAGGGAAAACGCTATGAACGACCAACAAACAAATTCGTGTTGTACGTGAACGGCAGCTTACATTCGATTTTGACCGGTTCATTGTAAGGCTTATGCTTAAGTACTGGCGAGTCAGTAACACTCGCAGATTTGTTTCCGGGAGCTCCAAGTATTCCTAGTGCTGACGAAGTTTCGCTTAATTTGAGAGCAGTTGGTTCGAAATAGAATCGTCTCAAATTGTATGACTTCGACCATGAGGAAAAGCTGCTGTGTGGGGGAGCAAAAGATTTAATCTTGATTCAACAGGTACAGAAAACAAATTCTTGAGGAGCTTTGAGAAGGATAAAATACGATAAACACCAATAGTGTTTAGAAATATTACTGTTGTTAATAATCTGTAACCTGCGAACCCCACTTCATTATAAACACTGTGCTACTTACAGTTGCATTGACCACTGGTGTTGCCCTCTTTTTCCTTCTACGGGACACCTTGGCAAAGAGATAAGCATCTTTGAGCCTTCCTTCCAGGCCTGCTTTAAATTCCTCTGATTTGATATCTGTATCTGTAGGCACCTTAAAGATTGCCTCTATTAACAGAGAGGGATCCGGAGGCTGGGTTGGAGGGACAGTCACAGAACTTGATACTTCTTTGGACACTGTTGGGGTTGGCGAAATCACTTGACTTGTGGGTACTTGGGTAGACGCCAGATGAGTGGACGTAGGTAGAGATGTCTCTTCCACGCTGGGCACTGTTGTGACCGCAATGCTGCTAACTGACGTATGAGTCCTCGATGAGGAAACAGTTAAGCTTTGAGTCACTTCCGCTGACTTAACTATAGGTGTCGATGATGCCACAGCTGGAAGCGAGGTGGTAGAGTTAACCACAGGTATAGTTGAGCTAAGTATGAAACTGGACGAGTTCTCGCTTGCCTTTAACGAGACATTTACCTGTGATGAAGTAGAGAGAAGTTGGGAAAACTGTGACCGTGTGGCATTAAAATCAAGGGTAGGTTGTACAACTACAGAGCTGGTATTCAGTGATGCCGATGGTAACACTTGGATGAAAGTGGTGGCCACCGGCTGGGATACCACTGACGATACACGTGTAGAGCTCACGTTAACGGAAGCTGTAGAAGACACGTTGACCACCGGTGTGGATACCAAACTGGGCTGCACAATCCTGGTGGTGTACACAACATAGCAGATTCCAAGACTTGAGATGGTAACTAGAGGAGGTCGATAAACACGAGAGCTTAAAGTGGCAGTCACAGATGAACTTACAACAGTCTGTTGTATCTCGCTGCTTTGCACTGCTGAAGGTGATGGTCGAGCCAATACTGAGGTTAAGACTGCCTGACTAGTTTGATTACTGGTTGGGCTTGACAGCTGGGCTGTCAATGAAGAACTGGACGAACTTGTCATGCCACCAGAGCTACGCAGTGTAGATGACACCACAGAAATACTTGCTAAAGGAGAGCTACTGAAGGTTGCTGAAGGAGTACCACTTCTAATGTTAGTTGGCTGGGGAGATGAAGAAACAATAGTTATGCTTGATTCACCAGGTTCTTGAATGAAACTTGATGAGCCGCCAGCCAAAGATACTGAGGGTAGAGAAGGAACAACAATTACAAGAGAGGAATTCATATCTGGTGAAGGAATTGATGTGGATGCTGTTACACTTGCATTTCCTATCAATGTCTGGTTCATGCTTGTGGAGGACTGAGCCAAACGTGAAGCACTGTCACTCAAAATAGAAGAGGACAACATCAAATCTTGGGAAGATGTTAAAGGTGACGTTCTATTATAAACAACTGTGGATGATACGACCACACCTGCCAGGGAGCTCTTTACACTTGTCGTCACACTTGTGACTGCATGAGATAAAGTTGAAGTGCTATTTCCAAGCATTGCAGATGTGGATGGTTTCACGTCCAAGGAAGATGTTGATGGTAAAGATGCATTGACAACACTCATCGATGAGATTACCACACCAACTGAAGGGATCTCTGCACTTGATGACACACTTGGAACTGCCAGAGCCAATGTTGAACTACTGTTTCCCAGCGCTATAGAGGCAGACTGTTTCAGGTCCGGGGAAGATGTTGAAGGTAAAGTCCTGTTTTCCGCAAACGTAGACGAGATTACCACACCCACCGGTGAACTTTGCACCCTTGATGACTCACTTAAAACGGACTGAGCCAAAGATGAAGTACTGTTACCCAACAACATAGAGGACGTGACTATATCAAGTGATAATGTAGATGGCGATGGGCCCTCGGTGCTGAGCACAACACTAGTTGGTAATGGCGTCATTGTATTCACAACATTTGTTACAGACAAGTTCACATGGGCAGTCGTGATTTTTACAGTTTCTGACGCCAGTATTAGGGAGGTTTCATAGCTTGAAGATGACACAAGCACACTATGAGACTGGGTAAGAGTTCCACTTGTCGTAAGGTCCGCATTTAGGGTAATTGATGATGAGAATCGCGTAACAGGCTCCGTATGATTCGTTGTGACGTTAGCTTGTTGAGATGGTGATAAATGAAAACTACTTGTTGCACTCCTTGTTGCCATAACGACTGTCAATGAAACACCCGCGGTATTAACAGTGAGATTTGGCTCTGAAACAGAACTAGTGCTCGGTGAACCTGAAGAAATCACAACAGTTGAAGTGGAGTTTCCCTGCGGCATTGAAAACGATGCAGTTCCCTTGGGAGAACGGACGCTCGCTGACACTGTTTGGGAGGAGGGGAATCCTGAAGCACTTTCCAACGACCCAGAAGACCTCAACACTGATGTAAATGCAGGGCTATGGGTATAAGTTGTTGAATTAGTTTTGTCGTCTTTGATTGACGGTGAACTTGATGAAGCTACTTCATGACTACTTCCAGAAGAGTTCTGTGACTGCTTAACACTTTTAACTGAGGAGCTGACTATACTCTGGACTACACTTGCACTCTCTGTTGGCAAAATAGATCCGTCAGGGGATTGTGTGTTTACTGGTTTGCTATTACTGGAGATGACCAACGAGACAGAGCTAATAGCCTCAGTCAAACTGACGCTTTGTGAAGGAAGCGATCCGGCAACTGTTGTGGCAAACGCTGTAGACTGAGTTGAACTTTGAGACATGACAGAAGAACTTCTAGGAGTAGATTTAAGACTCTCGCGTTCAGTAGTGGCTTGTATAATAATTGACGATGAAGTAGCGGTGATAAAAGGTGTGGTCACATTCTGCGTCTCTGAAACACTAGCACTGGCAACTATTGGCGTGAAGCTACCAGACATCATCATTGTACTAGCTACCAAAGTCTTGCTTTTCTGGGATGTACTCTGCAATTGCAACACTGAGGAGGTGACAGGAGGAATGGCTAATGTACCAGGCAGCGATGTTGTAGATTGCACTTGAGTTGAAAGTATGCCTGTTTGAAACGTACTGACATCACTGTCGCCTAAGATACTACTGGACACAGATGGCGTCACAGAAACTACGCTAACGCTGTCTGTCTGTTCAGCTTTGTTAGTGGCTGTAACCATCGTCTCTGTGACTGCTTCAGATGACACAACAGATGTTTTACTTGACCCCCGTTTTACTGTTGAATAGGGTGTAATCTCACCGCTGTTTGCCGAGACTCCTAACAAGCCAGTTGAGGATGTTAGTGCAACAGTTGAGCCAACCACCTGGCTCTGTGTTTCACTAACTTGGGTTGTCATTGCAATGGTATGTGTTAATGTCACTGAAGGCAATCCTGACTGCGTTCTGGAAGCAGCTGCAATGTCTAGTGTTATTTTTGGGGTGGTTGATGTTGATAGAGCTGCACTGTGATTGGCAGTTGCCAAAGGAAAAACAGTCTTTTCCACCACATAATAGATGTAACAAGGGGTAGAATAAGAAGTAACGATGAACCCTTCATCTGTAGATGTCTTGTTTGAAGTGACAGATGCTGCTGGAGATATCACTGTTGCCACAGATGGCCTGGATGGTGTTACCATTTGCGACGTTAGACTGAATCCACCAGTCGAGCTTGATTGGCTTGTAGCATTTTGCGAGAACACAAACCTTGATGATACCACAGATGGTGTAGAGCTTGAACTTTCACTTGATAACAATACTGCACTTGACAATAGGGTTGATTCTTTCCCTGATGCTGTTGCTAGAGAGGACACGACTCCTGGATTAAAGGTACCTGAAGGAGTGGTTACTGTTGAGGAGTGTAATGACACACTAGTTGATAGTTGCATCGTAGCACTTTTTGAGGCTGCCAAACTTGACGACACTCCAACTGAACCTGACACTGTGGCTAAAATTGATTGACTTGTGGCATTTTGGGACATCATGAAACTTGATTCTTCACCTAAAGCTGTAGACTTTGAGGATTTAACTCCTACACTAACTGAACTTAAACTAGGTGCTGGTGACGTTTGTAAAGAAACAGTAGCAGATGGGAACAAGCTAGATGTGTTCACTGCAGAAACTGAGAACACACTACGACTTGGAACACTTAAACTTGGCAAGACTGCTGTTGAATCAGCAACAGCTCTTGTTTGGCTGACAACGAGTCCTGTAGAGCTTGAAAATGAAGAGGATTGACGGGTAAGATTCACAACAGAGCTACTGCTTCGCAAGGTTGGTATAGATGTGAAATCGTCAGTATATGTAGCAGATATTGTCATCTCTATCACTGGTACAGTTGTTGGTGTTAGAGTAGCATTTAATGACTGAGCACTGGAATTGAAAACAGATTTTGAAGTTCTACTTGATAAGATCGTAAGTGACATTCCAACTGTTGAGAGGCTTTCAGTGGCAGTTGTAGAGGCTTTAGCTAACATGCTACTAGTAAGAGGGCTAGTTGCCAATGTTCTGTTTGTTGCCACGACAACTGAACTTGATGAAACCATAACAGAGGTCTCCAGTGGAGTGGTCGATGATCCTGCTATTGATGGACTGGCCAGTCCTGTTGAAGAACCATTTACAGTCAAGGTGTGAGACAACTTGCTTTGACTAAAAATTGATTTTCCTATTGCAGATGATGATTGTGTCAACAATGTTCTAGTGGCACTAACAACATTTGATAGGTTAACTGCTGAAGAAACAGCAGATGTCAGATACAACGTGGATGCTGACGTATTACCCTGCTGTAATGAAGGAGACCTTTCAGATGAAGGAGACATTTCAGATGCTTGCAGTTGTTGAGATGAGACAGCTGATGTCCTCATGTCACTTAATATAAAAGTGCTTGAACTTTTTATATTAAGAGATGACAAAGATGAAGTATTCATAGAATAATTTGAACTAACAGTACTAAAAAAACCACCATTGCTAGTTTGACTAGTATCAACACTTTGGGAACTTATTGAAGCAATTGTTGTGCTATAACTATTGTATGTCCTTGTTCCCGAAACAGGCAAAACTGAAGTATCTGTCTTAGTAACACTACTGCTGGACATCAAACTTGAAGTTGCATCAACTGCCGGTTGCACAGATGAAGTGGTGTTATTACCTGTGAAATGAACAGTTACAAAAAATGTCAGTGGCACTGTTGACTGTGTTTATTGGTACTGGAAAATCCTGCTTTATGGATAACCACTTAATAAAAGACAGATGGTGGCTTTTGTCATCAACACATACAAGCTCTCAAAGGAAACTTAGTCAATACAGTGACATATGTCAATGTGGTCCCTATAATGGTCTCCCATGGCAAATATCTGAGCAAATCCTTCATGTACAGTGTACATATGTACAGGATACATGTTACAGGTCAAAATTAAATTCACTCAGGTAAAAATTGAAAATCAAACTAGGTTAAAATTATTTTTACCTGAATTTAATTTTTAACTACAACATATATGCAGGTTTTTTTTACCCACATGGACTAGAAATGCTCATGTAATAATTAGGCACCCATGTTAAAAAGTATTCATTGCTCGGCAATCTAAAAATGCTCTTAATTAAAATTTAATAACATGTAAAATATGAAGCTTATGCTTTCCTTTGTTCATTGCAGGTACAAGAACTACAACAAAACTATAATAGCAACTAAAATAACAAGATTGCAAGACTTAAAGAACAGAATTTTCAGTAATTAATAATTGCAATTACGTCTGTACAATCAGTCATCATAATCAACAAATAAAGAAGCTTAAGTCATGCATGGCATATTGTACTATCCTTGAATTAGAATTGAGGACATAGGAGGTATTTAGAAACATGAAACACCAGCAAGCATTTTGTATATTGCTCTAGGCATAGTGCATCATCCAAATAACTAGGAGAGAGGAAGGGCAGTATGACAGGGCACTAAGTTTAGCTTAAGTAAGATGTTCTCCACTAGCAAACTGGTAAGACCACTAGCACATTCTTTTCCTCTGAAATGTCAATTACCATATCCGTCTGGCATTCAAACAGCTTTCTCCAAATGTTTAGGAGACATGGATGACTCTAACTCACAAAGGTTTGTTAGCGGATAAATTCTCATTCAAAGATTATCAAAATAACTCAAATTTTATGAGTTTGCAAGCATTAATTTTGTATAACAGTATAATATGTGTGAATGGCCTTGGTTTCTTTATGCCTTAAATGTATGACTTAAGATTTAACATGCACAAGGCAATAATCAACCATGATCTCTAAACATAGCTCAAAAAACATAGCTTTTTAGCTAATCAAGCATACACAAGGAGAATGCAGACTTCATGAATTTGCCATATACGATCTTGATAAAATAAACAGCAGTGGCATTGTACTTTGAGCAAATATACTTGTACTATATACATAAAGAATCTTGATAGAACTACTGATGACATATGCCAGTGATCTGAAATGCTCTTAAAATGTGTATCATCTTTCACTTCCTTGTGTTTAAAAACTTAACAGCAACTAGTGTATCAGGATCATGCAAAGTAACTTAAAAACTGTCATCATAATTATGAAAAAAAATATAAATTTTCTACTTCAGTCTCAAAATTGTAACTACATTTGTATATTTTGCGTTCATTTCTGAATTTGACATTATAAATATGTTCAGGACTGCTAGTTTTGCGCAAACAATCCATACACATTCTACAACGAAAAACTTGAATTTTTGTAGTCAATTATCATTTTATTAATCCAAAAACCTCCAAGACAACTGCAGCAATTAGTCTTCAATGTTTCTATTGTTTCTCAAAAATATACCAGGACAATGTGAAGATTTCACATTTTAGCCATAGCAACGTTCTCAGATCCACAAATAATGAAAGTCTTTCAGAAGCTTATTTAAAATTTGAAAAAACTCTAGAATCTGTCTATTTGGCCTTTAGTGCTTATATCAGGATGATTACACAACTGAAGAATAATCTAGAATTGAAACCTTGTGTTGTTGAATGACTTACGAAAACAAAGAAATTTGAATTTACGTACAACTTAAAATACTAACATCTATAACTTTAGAAGCCATAAAACACAAACTTGATCTTTAGGTTTACAAGTTGTTTTAATTTATGTTTTGTAGCTAAGCTACACAGATTGATGAAATTCCATGATTTCAGGGTCAATTACAAAGCGGCTAAAAGCTGCAAAACAAATAGAATTTCAATCGATGTTACCGAACTCTAACGAGCTCAGCTCACAGAAACAGGTTTGATTATCAATGATCTGTCTAACTGGACCGTCTAGTATAAAGCTTCTATGAGTCGAAAGTTTGAAATCATTGGATAGCGATCTATTCAGCAAAGGTGCTCCGCGCATTGCAATTAAAAATATCCGCATGGGAGGTCATAGCTTTCTGGCAAATAACATCTCGGAATCAACGTGGTTCTTTCCATTCGCGAAAAATGTCATGTCACGTCCGAGAAAGCGATGACCACCAAAAAAGGAATGACACACATTTTATAAATGGGACAGTGACTAAAAATGAACAGGCAAACGTGATTCATAGGCGTTAATATTATTCGTGTAAATGAAAGTACGTTATGTTAGCTAATATAAGCTAAACGCATAACAAAGATAATGAATCTTACCATATTTTGAAGATGCTTCTGCTGTCGAAAAACCACCATTTGTATTAGATGTAACACTTTGGATTCTTGAGGACAGCGTACTCGTCGATATGCTTGGCAACACACTTGAAGCAAAGCTTTTACTAGTAACAGAGCTTGAACTAGCTGCGTCCAACTTCGTCGTATACAGAACAAGTAACACGGCAAAACCTCCCCATAACCGTTCCATACGAATCCTTATTTTGCCCGAAAACGGCAACATTACGTTTTCCGGTTCATCTGGATTGGTAGTACAGCTATTCGTTCACTCAGAAATTAAATATGATCGTTGCTTTCAGGCTGTTTTGCGACCGCCATTTCCATAATTCCATGGCAACCTGTGTGTGTTGTCGGCTTCAGCGACGCGATACCGAAAATTGCCCGACGAGGTCATGTGATCCTTTCAGATAAAATTAACCTTAAAAGTCAGTCCCCTATTTTCGATAAATCGAATTTTCAAACTGTAGGGATTCACTATTTGTAGTTTCAAAACACTTTATCAGAGTTAACAAACAATTTCGAAAGAAATAGTCACGCAATAATTCTTGGGTGACGAATAATTGGAAACCTGGTTCCCAGAGTCTCTCTTCTCGGCTGCAGATTGAAAAAATATCAGGTAATGAATAATTTCCTATTTTTTGAGCCGTTTTTGAGGGACAAACGCGCAAGAAACCATTTTTAAAGCACAGCTTTAGTATTTTGTGCTCGCGCGCAGTTCACGTGAGTGATGGCAAATCTGTTGCATAGCAGGGAAGTGACGTGTCATCAGTCACGCAAGGACAAAGCGTCCGATTAATATTGAATATTCTTAGCTCATCAAGAATATTTTACATTTCGTATGACAAACTTCATATAAAGCCGTTTTCACCTGCTCTCATCGGGCATAAATATTTACTCGAGTGTCTTATTACAACGCCAGTACTGTAGCATGGGGATTGATCATCCATTCGATTCAACCTTTGATAACGAAATGTTCGCGGTTCGAAAGCAGTTGAGCAGCTATGGACAGTCAAGCTAGTGGTGTGGGCTGACAAAATGGAGATTTTCAAGGATCTAAGGATTCCTCTGCCAGAAACATTCGAATCGCCAAGCCTAACGCGTGTAGGGAAATTTCAACGAGGCATTTTGACAGCCGCACTCTTTGTGATACCCACGTTTCAGGCGATCCTGTGGCAGCGGGAGCGCGATCACTTTAGTTCTGAATTTCGTTGTGGAGTAAAGGAAGGAGATGTCGCTAGCGCCGTCAGCGAACGAGAGGACGTCACATTTCAATTCTTCCAGGAATACACGAACAAATACAGCGGCGTCTCACAAGGAATGTTTGTAATTTTCGTTTTGTTGAATCTTTTAGCCGTCCATTTCTACATGGCCTTTGTCTCCGAAAGATTTAATTCCTGGCTCAAGCTAAGGACAACAAAAGAGCGTGGCAAAATTCTAGTCGAGTTGAAGGACTCGACCGCCGTGTTCAAAGCTTTCTCTATTCAACTTGGGCTCAGACTGATGTCTGCTGTGATCTTCGTTGTTTACAACTGCCTCGTGCACTCAATTGTCTTACCCTCGGAGAAGGAATATCGGAAACAATGGACGCCACTACCTTTCGACGAAATCTCGTTCGCTACCACGGTAATATGCTACGCTGAACAGGCTTTCGAATCATCCATCTTTAATATAGCTTTGTTGACCTTTGCAACATTTTGTGGCACTCTGAGTTTGACAGAACTTGTCTACACTTGGCAAGAAACGAGCGCCTTCGAGCGAATCTCGGACTATTATTTTTGCACGCTTTTGTTGCGGCACAATAGCGTGACGGAGTCGACTAATATGCTGATAGAGAAGGAACTGTTCCTGGAAAAACAAAGGGAAAAGATACGCGATGAAAAGAGACCAACAGTTCAACTACCACTGATGAAATCTAGTAATGCAACAGTGCGCAAAATCCCTTGTAATTTATTCATTTCTCGGCAGAAACTGAAATATAGAGGAGTCAAGAAACAGAAACACAAGCAAGAATTATTCAGAACCTACAGCAGAACTAAAAAAAACCCAGTTAGTTCGCTAGAGGACTTGCTAAAACCAAATAGAGACTCGGCGACACCGAAGAGAATACTTGTAACTGGGGCAGCGGGGACTGGAAAAACGGAGCTTACTTGGCAGCTTGTGGAGAAATTCAATACTGTGGAAAGCGGATTTTGCAATCTTAATTTTGTTTTCGTTTTCAGTTTCAAAGAACTCGCATTTATTGATAATCTCATTACTTTGCAAGACTTTCTTAGTCACTCGGTTTTTTGTTCGAAACTGGGGGACACTGTGTACCGGCAGATCTCGTCAAATCCAGAAGAGGTCCTCCTTGTCTTTGATGGCCTCAACGAGTGGACTCTTAAGTCTCTCGCACAGCACACCTACACGGGGGGAAATGAACAGAAAATGTCCGTGTCGTCTATCGTCTTAAAGCTTCTTTCTGGAGATCTTTTACCGGGGTCAACTATTATTGTCACCTCGCGACCAACACCCTTGCTATCGGAGATTGGAGAAATGGTGTCATTTGACCGGTATGTGGAGCTTGGTTGCTTTAAGCCAGAGGATCTCAAGATCTACATCCAAGAGTTTTTCCAGCACAATAAGGAGCTTATCGCCACAGTGAGCAATCGCATTTCCAGCGACCCAAATATTCAAGTTCTTTGTCGGTTACCTGAAAACTGTCATGTACTTTGTTTGTACTTAGACTTCGTAGCTTCAAAGAGAACATTAGAGGAAATTCAAACTCTAGAGCTACCCTCCTCGACAACAGAAATCTTCGAGAGATTACTTGAAGCAGCAACAATCGTAGAATCTGACCAAGGTGACCACAAGACATTTTCATCTGATAACTTTATTTTCTCAAAGAACTCTCTAGAGATCTTCGAAAAGCTTTCGTGTCTCGCTTTCGAAGGAATAATGAACGAAATGTATGTCTTTAGAAAAGAGGAACTCTCTCATTTTGAACTTAGCGCTTTCGAGGTTGACTTTCTTGAGGAAGCTGGCTTTTTATGTCGCTTGCGAGGCAATGCACTTCGACAATCGGACGTATATTGCTTCAGCTGTCTTTCAATGCAAGAGAATCTTGCCGCCAGGCGAATTGTGCAGTCTTCTACTGCAGGCGATTTGCGGGATGTTCTGGAAAAAGCCAACGAGAATCACTGCGCTACTTTGCAGTTCGTGGCTGGGTTGTGCAAAGATGGAAAGGAAGGCAAGGGTATTTTTGTGTGCTTGATGCAACACTTAACTGAAGCTATCAAAGTAAACAACTTTGTCCACGAGCCAGTTATCGATAACCAAGCAATCGTTTTCCTGTGCAAATGCCTGTTCGAGAACGGAACTAAATTGGGTCATCCATTCGCAAGAGAAGCAACCGCTTCCATATCGTCCAAGCCTATCGTCTTCACTGAGATTGGTACGAACCCACTGGAAACACAAGCGATTCTTTACTGCTTGAAAGAGGCCATAGGTAGCAACGTAAAGAAAGTCATCTTCGAGAGCAATGCTATGGAAGACGGCGGGTTCCGCCAGGTGGCCGCCTCCATCTGCGAGGAGTCCTGCAAGTTGGACCAAGTCAATCTGACAAGCTCAGGCATCACAGATAACGCTATGCTGTCGTTCCTGGAAATAAGCGCAAACCACTCTTTTCTTGGAATAAAGATTCTAGGGCTGAGAGGCAATGACATATCAAGTGAGGGGGCGAGATACCTTGCGTGCGTGCTCTTCAGTGACTGGTGCCATTTGGAAGAACTTCATCTTGGGAACAACAGAATTGGCGATCAGGGTGTAGAATATTTCAGTGAAGCCCTTTGTAGTGGAAGCAGCAAAATTCACACTTTGGACCTTAGTTCCAATGGAATAACCCACAACGGTGTTTTCCACCTGAGCAAAGCTCTCAGTAGTCCAGTTTGTAAAGTCAATCGACTGTACCTTCAGAATAACAAGATTCTAGACTTCGGCATGCAAGATCTCTGCGAATCCCTTTGCTCGGCAGATTGCAATCTAAGGATCTTGTTCGCAAGTTCCAACGAGATCACTGACGACGGAATCATGTTTGTGGAAAAGGCTCTGGCACACAAGTCGTGCAACCTACAAGAGCTCTACCTCGGCTACAATCTAGTTACTGACAAAGGTGTTAAGAGTTTGCTGCAAGCATTGCCAACCCAGCAAATCAACCTGAAGGTTCTATCCCTGGCCAACAACCCAATAACAGATGTTGGTGTGAAAATGTTGGCGAATGCCCTGAGAAACTCAAGTTGCAACCTACATCGGCTTTGTATAAGTCTTGGAAGGGCGCAAGTGGCTGCCACTAAGGCTTCGAAGCTCCAAGTTCGATACGTAAATGCATTCTAGACGAAGGGGTTTTTAACCTGGCTCTTGTAGAACTAACACAAAAACATTTCAATCCTGAAACTGCTTGTTTTTAGACACTACGTCAAACGTGTTCGCAATAAGTAGAGTCTTTCTGGTTAAGAATCATTCTTGCCCTTTATAGAACTAAGCTAAGAACAGGATGTCCAACCTTGACTCTGTTCAAATGCGCAGTACGACTCATTCAGTTACCATTGTTTTTAAGCCTGTGATAGCCCATTATTTTGTATTATTTGTGGCTACATATGTCATTTTAGTTCGCTGGCGCTCAGCGCTTCAAATTCATTTTTATTAGGCAACCGCTCGAGGCTGAGGGTATAAATTAAATGAATCTTTATGAAATACTTTTAGGCTACCTACTGTTATATCTAATCCTGAAGTATAGATTTAAAATGTCTCGCAAGTCTGGAATATTCACAGTTTTTAAACTGTGAATATTCCAGACTTGTTTTAAAAAACATTTCCTGCCACTGGTGACGTTTCCGTTCCACCATCCTACTGCTTCATAATAAAATAAAATCAGTTGACGCGTTCACAGGACGTTGTGTGATATTCGTTTTAATTAAGACGAAATTAATGAAACAAGAGCGTCATTCACTCCTGGAAGAAATGAATTTAAGTACAGATCAATTTGGAAGCAGCACCCATACTGGGATAATGGTCATCCCCCATCATGAAATGGGTACACTGCAATCTTGAAATACTTTCGGACATTCTTGGAAAGAAACGCTACATCGATTGTTAGTAAAATCGTTTAGTCATTGAATGTCATTGAATGTCCTCTTTTGCATGTCATATTGGCAATGGGAAATATTTCGGGATCCTCTGCTTACGGATCGAGAAAACTGAAGGATCGCCAGGGCGACGGCAGAAAGTCTCCTTCCAGTGTAATACAATTTCACTTACAACTAGAATGAGAAGGTCTAGCTAGACTTACCAACAACAAGAACTTCAATTTCGACAGTGTCCTCTGTTTCTCGGGGTCTCCCCGCTTTCCAGACCACTCTACACGTGTAGTTTCCTTGGTCACCTCTATCGACCCTAGCGATGGTTACAGAGCCACTGTAGGGATCAATAGACTTTCCTTCCGTGGGAAAAGTCAAAAGCTGACCACCTCTACGCCATTCGTATTCCAGCGAAGGATAAGCGGATATTCCCAGTTCAATCACTCCATTCTCGCCAAATTTCAGCTGCTGTGGTGTCTTCACACCATGGCTTACAACTTAAAAAAAGAAAACAAAGAAAAATATCCTAAAGTGGAACATCGATGCAACGATTGACCAGGGGATGGCATTGCAAATTACCTTCGCTATAACGAGGTTTTGTTATATTGCTGGTTTTATAGAAAATTCACTGCCTGACGAGTGAATTCCACGTTAAATTTCACGCGAAAAACCGACATCGCACGGATTGCATAGCTAAAGCCACCTGGGCGAAACTAAACGTGTTCTGTTTTTGTGAGCCGAACCCGTGCGCAAGCAATGGAAACCCTTTTAAAGTCAATGTCAATGAGTTTTCTCGTAGTTCAGTTCCTAGCATGAGTTGTATTTTTGTTCTCACGATAGCAACAATTTTTGCTCGTGACTTACGTCAGCAATATCCCGTCATGCACAAGTGCAATTCCACGCTAAATACCCTCTCTTCGATAGCCAGTTTACCTTTAGTTATGTGCGATTGTACCATATATTTACTATTCCTGGGGCGAAGAATATCGTTCTTGATACCGAGGTTCGTTAAATGGTGGTTCCACTGTAATTGAATCCAATGTACCAAGAATCTCTTTGAAAAAACATTTCGATTGTTTTCCCTTGGTTTGAAGAATAATTGAAAATCACTATTTGAAGGAAATCTGGTAAGAATGATTCTGCTAGAACTATCAAATTATTTGCTCCCAATTTCACTCGACTGGAGCTCATACTTGTTTAACGTTTTAGCAGGCCGCCCATCTTTCGTTATAGCTGCGATGGCTAAGATTTAATCTTCCACTTACAGTCGACTTCTAGAGTGAAGCTCTCTGATTTCTCAGATCCTTTGCATTTGTATTTTCCACCATCGCTGACTGTCACGTCTTGAATTATCAAAATGAAGTCGTTTCCGGTCCTTTCGACGCTCACTCGTCCAGAGCTCTGTCCCACTGTAATATTTCTGCTTTTAATGGCTGGTTTCCCAAGACTGGCTTCCCTAGAAGGCGTTTCCCAGGCAAGAAAGGTCTCTCCAGTGACGTTACATTTGATCCTTACGGTTCGAAGCTGCTGCGCGGTGATTCTTCCAAACGGGAGACTTACTTCAGCACCTTAAGGATGAAACAGATTTGTCTAAAACCCAACTAGCACAGCTGGATGCAGAACGGATGACCTGTAGGTCATTTCATCTGCTGTTTAGCTCATACTTCGATCGTCTGCAAGCAGTCAGCATCTTAAGCTCATTTGTAGTTCATGCATTAATCGCTCTCTTTTGTTGCCAGGAAATCTGGGTATATTTTGCTTAACACAACCGACAAATTTACAAACAAGGCGAACCCTCTCCGAAAATACGGTACCATGTTGTGACGTCACGAGGTGATCAAAAGTGAGAACTGCGCTGGACTGTTTTACTTACCCATGAGATTGCAAAATGATAAACTGACTGAAAACAAATGTTAGTTACGGAACTAAGACATATCTTGAACTTGTTTCCAGAGGAGACAGAGCCTGGGGACGAGGTTTGAATTTTTTTTTGAAAAATTCTTGTGCAGCAGCCAAATCAAGCTCCCTGAGGCTTATTCGAACAAAAAAGTAAAGGGAAATTAAATAGTATAGCTACTTACCGGTGTTACAAGTGGCTATTACCAAGAGCATCACCGTGATGGAAACTGTTCCTGCTGTAAACATACCGCGAGAAGACCTAGACAATGTTCCAACCAAACATAAATTTAGTGCGAAAATATATATAGAAATGCTGGGATGACAGAAATGCTCAAAAATTGAATATTACTTGTTGGTGGAAGAGTGCTTTTGAATGGTAAAACAAAGAGTTCAGTTGCTGGTAGCAGGAGTTGAGCTTTAGAGTGGTTTGTGTTATTTTAGGGTCACCGTGTTACTGTTTTAAAAGTGTTTTTGGTCGATTAAACACGCTTGATTAACCAGTTAAAGAGTTTACCGTTTATCGCTTACGAACGCCACGAAATTCCTGGTTTCTTTCCCCATTTTCTGTTTTTTTTTTTTTTTCATCGGATTTAAGTTCTTATGGTCTCTTTTGAGCCAGCATTTGAAGTCGTTTTCGGTCCGCAAAGGGCGAGGGGCGCATGAAAAAGACAAGTGTGAAGAGAAACAATTTTTTTCTTCAGCTTCTCCTTTGTCTGGTCCTCGGCGCAAAAAAAAACCGTAGAAAATCTATCTAGGGCTTTTTCGATTTCGCAGGTTAGATCATTATTAGAATTAGAATTATTTGTGTTTTTTTTCTGTGTTCCAGTCAAGCCGGACCTGTGAAGTTATAAGGCTACAAAAACGGAGACATGGCAGTGCAGGAACTTATTTGTCAGTATCAGAAATTTAATTCGAAATGCTTCTAAGAATTTGAAGGAAAAATAGCCAACTAGAAACGTTTTCCGGCTAAAAATCATTACGAGGTCTCTGTATGCCACGTTGCATAACAACAACGCATAGGACCGCGGGCTCAATAGATTCTCGAAAAAATGCAACGAGTTGATCTGATAAAGAAAAAGCTGGAAGGTTAAGATATTAATATTTTTAATTTAGGAAATGGTAGAAACAACAATGGCTGTCGCTGTGGCATAGCACTAAAAATCTAAAATTTGAAAGAGAACCACATTCATCTCCAAATGTTAATTCAAAGCCGGTCATAATGAGATTAACTTAACTAGCCGTAATAGTCCGTGAGCCAGTAGGGTTGATTGTTATCATAAGAGGTGAATAAGGTTCATGTTTATAGTAGCTAGTGGACAATAGTGTTCTTTAAAGTTTGGCTTAGTCATGGAACGAGGCTAAAGCTTGTTTTGTCTTTAGTAACTTCAGCTGTCCATACCCAACAGTACCATTGTTTCACACAAATATTTTTTTTTTATTACAAATTAGTCATATGACCAGAGCACAACTCAGGCATGGAAACGAAGCTGAAGTTGGTTAAACAAATGTATATATATATATATATGTTCATTAGCTTTAAATGTCCATCAAAATCTACAAAACAATTACTCAAAAGTATCATTGCTGTAAAAATATCATTTCAAAGTTTATCCCGTCGGTTACATCACGGGACACATGACCAGGGCCTTTAAAATGGCACTATTATATGACAAACAATTGTAAGACTTACTACGAGACACTCTACTCCATTTGAATTCAACCTTCAATGTCATTTCTGACGATCTTTACGACATGGGTATAGCTAAGAATATCATTAAAGTAAATGAGTCACTTGACCTAACTTCTATATTCACCAGTTGGCATACATACAGTGCATTTTAGACCATTTATGACACAGACACATTTGGGAGCGACGCCCGTCTTAGTGCAGCTACACGCTAATAGCTCAAGCATGGCCTCTGGTGCTGCTTTTGCGTTCCATCCAGTTAACAACTAACTTGGCAACACCATCTTCATCCTCGATCTTCCATCCCCGTCCAACAGGAGTCGCAACTTCTGGGTCTTTCTTTAAACACCGTTTCCATATGGCAACCTGATAATTTTCTCACCTTGTGTGCTTCAAAAGACAATCTCTGCAAGAAGGAAGCTGGTGGCTTTCTACCTCCCCTCTTCTTGAACAAAATAGCTGGTACCTCAGCTCATTAACGCTCGTGGTGACGGTGTTACTAGAGTAGAGACGACAGGTAAGTTTCTCTGATTTATCTGTCAATTCAGGAGATAGGTCCCACTCTTTTCCCAGTTCTGTTAACGCTTCTCGGCTCCTTGTGTTCTTCTTTCAATGCTTGTGCCTTTCCTTTCCCTTCAAATGCGATCACAGTGTCACACCCAGTGAATGCGTGCATCCCGAGAACACAATTGTACACTTCTGGACCAAGTGAGGCAGCAACTATTGTAATATCAATAATTAGCCTTTGTCTGTGTACGCGTTCCAGATTTCATGAACAGAGAAGCTCCTATCTCATTGTTAAATGCCAAGGACATCATAAATACATCAGTGTCCTCCGAAGACCTCCGAACAGACAAGAACAAAGTTGAAGCCCTCATTACGTTCTTATGACTTCCCGGATCTGTCATGAAGCTTGGTCTGTTATCTTGTTAGCATCAGTTAGCTTCACCTTCCAGATTGCTAGCTCTTTTCGGAGATCAAGGACATCCTTAATTAAGGACGTTCGCGCGAAAATTTTCTACTCGATAGATTTTTCTTAAACTTCTACTGCGGACAGATAATGATTTAGTTAATTCACTGGAAATGAAAGAAAAATTGGGGGTCAAGCCAAGCCAAGAGCTGATGTCCTTTGGAGACGTTCCGCCTCCTTATCACATGCAGCATATACTGTATTCTGTACTGGCGCTTGTCCTTTTCCATTCAATCTGAATGGAAAACGTTAGCTTAGTGAGTAAATGGAGAGTTTAAATAAATCTATTTTTACTCTGAGAAAATAGCGTAAATGATATCAATGATTTCATATACGTTATAGATGCACTAGTAACCTAGCAATCAGTAATTTTCAGTATTTTCAAACTTTAAATCGAACTGAAAGGCTGATTAACAATTACTGAAAACAGTTTAAAAACGATTTGATGCCTGCCTATTTTTTTTCTTATAATACGAAGCACAATTTAAGTTCTAAATAGATAAAAGGTGAATTATCAGATTAAAAACTAAAAAGCGGAGTTTTTTCGCATCAAGGAGAGCAAGTTTGTTCAGTTGTACTCTAGGTTATGTTTTACTGAACTTTTATGTTTTGCCTCAGTCGTTGTGCCCTATCCAAACCAAACAAAGTTTTTGAAACTGATACACTAAAAATTAGGGGTATACAAAACTAAAATGTTTATAAAACTCATATTTGGTGGAATAAATAAGTGACTGATAGATATCTAGTAGTTTAAACACTTACCTCCACGAAGTTCACCTTTTCAAAATGGCAGATACATCAAGCAGTTCTCAGACATGGCATAAATTAAGATACCACTGACCAAACTTCACAGGCCCGTGTAATAAACAAAATCCGCTTAAAAGTATAATTATGTCTCTACGCTTCAATTTATTGCAATATATCAGCATTTGTAGCTGCATATAATAACTATGTGTTATAGGGTAAGAGGGAGTTACAAATAAATGCAGTCAGCACGGAGGAGCTACCAGCTACCATTTTATTTCCAAGTCTACAATTGCTGGTTTTCACCTATCATGTGATCAAACCTAAAAATCCTAACCATTCGATAAAGAAAGTCACGAATAAGGGATATGATAGATGATAAATATATAAACAACTTCGCCAAGAATTAG
>OMLO01001110.1_pt1 | contig 19995 bp, 12 predicted proteins | sample 1674811 | NCBI WGS metagenome assembly OMLO01 (sample SAMN06265003, study PRJEB25207) | coral metagenome | isolation source: Coral host | place: Mexico:La Bocana,Puerto Morelos, Mexico | collected 2008-11-13 | reverse complement strand
GAAATGCAACAACCGGAAAAAGGTTCACAAGCACAAATCCAGCTGAGTCAATTAAGTATCGGCATCGAAATATTCTTTATTCAAAGCTTGACGGGCAATCAGAACCGTATAATATACTCCTGATGTTGGCATCGTTTTAATCACTGGAATTTACCCAGTTTTAATCAATTGGAAATTAAAAAATGTCTATCAAATTCTGGACCCATGGCGTTAAACTAGCTGTGCATAAGAATACTTATCGTTCACTGAGTAGATATGTTGTTTTAAGAAACTTTGTAGCTAGTCGACCAGAGGAGCGGAATTGCCTAAATAATCCTAAGATGATGCTATCCCAATATTAGGGTCAGCTAATGTTTGCCGGCGGCGGATGTGATGCGTAGAGAAATTTCTTTTATCAAAGTAACGAAATAAAACTTGCTGGTGTATAGCTTTTAACACTGCGTTCGCTTAACGGAAAATATTTATATTCATTGCAGTCAATTTTTCCGCCTATCATAGATAAATTAGAGTAGTTTATTTGCGCTTTGCTTGAATAGAACTGTGACCCTGGTATCTTAGTTCCACCGGGTAGTTCGATTACCCATAACTAAACGAGCGAGTGTACTTCATAGACATAAATACGGCGATGCGACGATCACTTCTTTTAAATACTTGTTTTAGGAGAAGTGGTTTAATTGAGGCAAATTATAGTTAATATCAACATGAGCGTATCGAGATAACTGCCCCTATATGAACAATACACAGATTTTCTACTTTCGCACAATGATGAGATATGTCTGTTTGTGTTCAACTGCGGGTTTCATTTATGGCACGGAATAGAACATAGCATTTAATTTGTACAGTTGATGGTGTTAAAAGCTCTTCGGGTTGTGTTGTTTTATGTTTGTTCCACTGAAAAGAAAATAACCTTTTTATTGTCACGCGGGCTGTACGTTTCAAATGTTAGGAGAATAATGCCGCGCTGTTATAGGTGCTTGGAATCAGGCTCCTAGTATATAAATTGGCGCAATTCTATAAAGGTGAACGGTTTTACCTCCGAAGCCTTAGACCCACTCAGCGTTTTGAAACTATGCCGCCAACACATGCGAGTTAATTTTTTTTTAGTTCATAATACTTAGCTTTGTTATCATATCGTTGGTTTTATCTCACGCTAATAGAGTGCTCAAGCACTTGAAAATGTTATTCAACCACATTCACACTTATATCGTAACGAAACTTGTTGATCGTACTCGAAAAAATGTCATTCAATATTGCGAGATAGCGCTTTAATTATATATGCAATGGCAGGGTTCTCTTCTTAAGCAAATCTTGGTCTCAGATTTCACATAAATTTAAACAGACTAAACACAACACTTTCTCTGTTTCGGTCAGGTGCCTCAGAAATGCTAATTCGCTGGCATGTTGTTTTTGTGATGCTTTCGACTTAATGGACTAATTACTAAATGGCCTTCTAGACCCAATTTTCGCATATAATTAGCCATGAATACAGATAGAAAGATAATTTGGAATATCCTTTAATGGCTCCAAAGTGGAAAGAAACGATTGAGTTGGCGTTTTATTGGCCAAAAGTGCAATTTAGGGCTAATTCGCGGTCATAGTTTCAATTGCGCAAGGGTGAAATTAGACATAATTTCGCAGGGCAAATGTTGCTTAATATCTGGGTGGAGTTAACGACTGCGTGTTATGGTCATAGAAGACAGGAATCTTTGTTTTCAATTCCTACACGAAGCTAATTAAGCACAAGACAAAACCTCCACACAGCATCATCTTAAATGTAAATTTCGGTGTTCTCCAAACCAGTTTGTTAACATTTGATTAATTTTCCCCAGAGTTAAATTCCTAGTACGGGCTGTCTTTTCTTTAAAAAAGAACTTTTCGTAAGCTACCACAAGCTTGGCTCATTCTAATGTTGGCTCCGTTGGTAGACTTTATTAACAGGAGTTACGGGTCATGGATAATTAGCCTGGTGGACAATAGCCTTTAATGGATGGCTTCGGTGTGTGTTTATAAAACAAAGACCGTTAGGTCGTTTGCACAAACTCAGAAGTTTGTTTTATGGAAGAGTCATTGTATCGTCTCTAATCCTTTGTGTAATTCGCTTTCTTACGACTCCATTGTACATTGTACTTCTAAACATAGCGCTTTTATGTAAAAAGCAAAGAATCAATGACGTTAACTTACAAGAAGAAACGTGTTCCCTCACTTTGACGTGATAATATATCAGAATGGCAATCTTTCTTTTGCTTTCCGCCATTTTTGGCGCGCTCTTCACTTTTTCTGCAGTTGCTAAACAGAGGCAGCGTAATTCCAAATCGTTTCTAATTGCAGCTATTTCCGCAAGAAACATTTAATCTGTTAGTTTATAAAGCGTTCTTAAAAGTGTGTGCTACTCAATCTAATTACAGGGTAATGGTCTCGCGCCACAAAACCATCGAGATAATTGTCGAGTCTTCGGATCTCTCGCTGTGCTAATTTAGTTCTAAATTGTCTGCCGTCTTTAGTTAGGTATCATCATACTTAATAGCGCAAGACGAGGTCTTTTTGTTCTGTCGATAAGGGAAAGGAGCGAGCGTTTTCCACGCTAAATAAACAAGGAGTCATTTCAACTAAATTGGATACTTTGTTATGCATAAATTGAATATATAAACCATTCCTTGTATCATGTCTTTATTTATTGACTCGTTCTTGTTGAAAGTGTTTAGCAAACAATTTGATCAAACTCAGTCAATGAAACACAACTTTTGGTCAATGTCAACACTCCATGGGTTAAAGAATATGTGATATATGATATTTGCTTTGCGCAACGAAAACATTTCCAAAGGACAAAGGTTTTTTTGTGAAATTTACATTAAATATTCAAACCTCAAGGCACAACACAATGAAAACTACATACACTTTACAGGCAATGTGTGAAACGCCGGGAGGAGGCAAAAAACTAAGAAATAAGGCCACAAACCTAATTAACAGTGTTGACACGTTTCTTCAGAGTAAATTGGGACCGTTAGCTCGGTATTCACTGACAGTTAATCCTTCTGTGACTCAGGGGTTAAAAAAAGGGTGTGATATTGATACATGCATAAACTGAATTCGTCGGTATGACTCATGAATTGCAACTTCACAAGTTACTGGTGTTTTCATTCACCCCACTCGCAGGTGGCTGAAATCCGCAGGAATGTTATAAGTCTCTAAAAACACACTTACAGATGCAATTTTCATTTAAAGGTGCTAATAAGCTGTAATGTTGTTTTGGCGCGCGCTGCCGATACTCATTCGTCAGTTATATCAGATCTTAGCTAAATGCATATGAAGAATCGATATTAAAATAACCCAGAATGAAATAATTTAAGAAACACATCTGCTAGCTATAAGCTTGACTGTGCAATCAAGTACAGAGACAGGAAAATATTGTACCGTCACCGTGCCGGTCAGTCTACCAAAGCGGAAAAAGAGAGACATGACAAGAGGCAAAGACTTTTGTTTTAAGTCAATATTTTACTTATGAGAGTTGTCACATAGCCTGATTAACTCCCTTAAGTGTTTGTTTCAGAAAGCTTAAATTATTTCAAAGAAAATCGGAAATTTGTGCCAGAGGGTTGCTCGACTGAATGGAGCCGTCAAACAAAAGAGACTCGCGACATACCAAAAAGCTTAAGTGCACGTCTAGAAAAAAAGATTACTTCAACGACCTACTTGAAGATTGAGCGTTATCTTCAATCGATAAGAGCGATCTATTACGCCGGTTTGTTACCGCTAAGATAATTTTTTAATAATATCAATTACAACGACATTTTCCAAAAAAGCAATTTCGCGCTAATTTCTGAAGCTTTCATTCAATTTGCATAGCTGGTCATATGACGAAGAATGCATTCTCAAGAATCAACCAGCTGCGTTCATTTGCGGTCCAACCACGATGTGTGTATTATCCATGACAATTTCCTTAGCTCGAGGCTATGACACACTATCTTAACTCTGTGAGAAGTTTGCTAATGCCATCCATTAAAACCATTAGCGCGTACAGCATCGCTTTGTCGTGAAAAACATAAAAAAAATATACACTGCATGTTATCTCCATGGGCTCAGTTTAATAACATTATCTGTCTCACGTGGAACTTAGAAAAAAGACGTGGGCACGGAATCACAGCAACTCTTATTTCGTTTCAATTTTTGTTGCGAGCGAGAGGAAGCGGTTGCTGAGAAAGTATGATGTTGTTTACACCCATAATCGTTAAATCTCTAGAGTAGTACTTGTTTAGATTAAAGTGATAAGTCAATTTTACAACAGCATCGATTTCGCTTCCCCATACTCGCTTAAGAAAAAATGATTTCTTACGTTTCCAGGGTGTTTTATTCATGAACTTATACCCCCAATGGCAAATCTTGAAACATTTGGCTTGCACTTTTCAAGTTTATCTAGTAGATTCCATGTCAGTCTTCCAAACTCTTAACCATCTTGTTCTTTCTTTTTAACTGATATTTTACTTGCATCTCAGTTGCGGGTTCTTTTTTCATCAAAGCAAATAGTTATTGCAGCACTTCAAGGTTAAACCTCAACAGTTTTTTATGGAAAGTAAGACCGTCAATTACTCAAAAACTTAATGAACTTAGGAACCTAGAACCCTAGAAACCAAAATTTCTGATTTGCGTAACTTGAACATAAACCCCGTAAAATTGAATAGTCTTCGAATAAAATCTCACAAAAATGTTACGTATTGAACAAAAACAAAATATTGGCAAAGAGTTATGTCGATATTCGCCTCGATTTGAACACAATTTAGAATACATTAAAGAAACGGCTTTATTCCACTTGTTTGTTTCTGAAATACAGTCGCTGGCTCCATCCATTTAGATTTAGACTCCTTGGGTTCCGTGCTTTCGCATGAAATAGACGAGAAAAACAGGGCTCTGTGCATATCTTAGTTAAATACTTCGAAACGCGATACATAAGAGGTATAGATAAAAGATATGAATGATGAAATAATAACCTAAGTTGTTCTCGCATTTTGATTGGTTCTCGCCTATGATCTATTTAAGGACTGACGCAAGATTGACGTCATCATTACAATGCTTTTCCTTTTGCCGGTGTTTTAAAATGGCGGAAATTTTTATGAATGAAGAGAATATTTTACCTGACAGGGTAAAAGTAGAAAAAAAGTCATGAACACGAAACACGAACACGAACGTCCCACTCCGTTTCAAGACACAGCAGCGAGCAAAGTATCACTATAGAGCTCACGGAGAACTGTATCACAGCCTGAAGGTGTCCCCGACACTATACCAAAACTGATTAAGGAATCACCAACCACAGAGGACACAAATTTTCACCGTCACTAAAATACTATCATTCAAAACTCGAATGTTGACTGCAATCGCTAGTTTTCCAAGTGTATTATTTTCAATTCCTGCAACGTCCAAACTTTTCGGCTCACAGGGTTGCTCTGATGAGAAAAACTGACTTTTCTTTTATGATTTTGCAGTTCAATTCTGCTTTCGCTGTAAGTCTAAGTTCCACTAGAAGCGACGCTCGAATCAAGTTTGACGGTGGACTGATTTTCCTTGACCAATCACAATTCTTTGCAACGCATAGCAGCCAATGAAATTGCTTCATTTAGTATAGAAAAGGACCCTGCAAATGAGACATTGATCAGTTATGGGGGTAATGGCGTACTTTACGACCAATTTTGCACCAAAATTTGAACATTTGCTTTTTCAGTAGCTCTGTCAGCATTTAGTCGATCATCAAAATGGACAGAGTTATGAAAAGCTGTGTCCCTCCTGAGTAAGCCTTGTTTATCAAAACGATCTCCTGACTCAGGAATTGATGATGTTACAATTAGTTATTTGTCTACTCTCGAAATGTTGTATGGGGACAACAGCGGGCGCCAATGGATAAAGTTATTTTTAGACATGGCTCCCAGCTCTTCTGCGAATGTTACTTGAGCGTTGCACGGATGACATGTTTTGTTTCGCTCGTTTCAAAGCGAAAAAATCCTCCAACGCAGTAGGAATGTCATCTTTGCTATTTTAATATCAAAGAGGCAAATGAGTTTCGGCGAGCGCGAAACGTGACACAGTTACCGCCGACATCTACTATTACACTAGAAATAGTGTTAACTATAGTTGCCCCCGCTTTTGATATCCTGTTTATTGGATGTGTATTGAGTGCAAAGATTGTGTATACAACTGCTGAGAAATTAACGTTTGAAGCCTTTTATTGACCTTCAAGTGCTGCAAGATGCTACTAGAAGATGGCGAAGCTCGAAGGCGACGAAACAAACGCGAACTCGTAGATGCAAGACCTTCAAATGCTGCAAGATGCTACTAGAAGACGAAGGTGACGATACGCGACCTCGTGGTTGCAAGTACCCAACACCACCGTGCGCGCTTGCTAAAATATTACCCGACACGACCATGCACGCCTAGTTTCGTTAAATCGAGAATGCTTCGCCTATTACAAACACATTTCTTACTTTTTCAACTAGAAATAGTGTTCACTATAGCTGCCCCCGCTTTTGATATCCTGTTTATTGGATGTGTATTGAATAAAAAAAAGATTGCGTATACAACTGCTAAGAAGCCTTTTATTGACCTTCAAATGCTGCAAGATGCTACTAGAAGATGGCGAAGCTCGACGGCGACGAAACTAGCGAGAACTCATAGATACAAGACCTTTAAATGCTGCAAGATGCTGCGAAGGTGACGAAACGGAACCTCGTGGTTGCAAGTACCCGACACCACCGTGCGCGCTTGCTAAAATATTACCAGAGACCACCGTGCGCGCCCTGTTTCGTCAAATCGAGAATGCTTCGCCCATTACAAACACATTTCTTACTTTTTCAAATAGTATTCTTTGTCCTTGTATGTATACACCCGGGGACTCCTAGGGTGCCTCCTCCGGTTTTGGCCTCTGGGTCAAAACCCTGCGGGGGCAACAAATATTCTTTGTCCTTGTATGTATACACTTGGGGACTCCTAGGGTGCCTCCTCGGGTTTTGGCCTCTGGGCCAGAACCCTGCGAAGGCAATAACGACCGAGTTTGGTTACGCGAAATGTGACCTTCGCCTTGCAGCATATGATGGTGTTGTGTTACAACGGTTTCAAATTATAAAGGTTTGTATGGGGAAAAACGGTAATCGACATTATAGCTGAAATGTTTTCAATAAAAATGGCTTACCTCAATGCCTTGTTGTCTTTTCTATTGTTATCTCGCTTCTCAGCTTGATCCGAAGCCTTTTAAGCGGGTTAGCGCATTTTTGTTTTCCTCTACTAAGAAAGAGGAATGGCTGCACATTCGATTCTTGACCGACCCCACTCGAAGCGAAAAAAAAAAACACTGAAATCCCGCCAGCCGCCCCAATTCCTCCGCAGAATCATAGTACAGGGTTAAGCGCTGCCTTTCAGTTACATTCCAAGCCAAATTCATCTCCACAGCGCACTATATAAAGCACTGAATCGAAAAAAGCTTACCGTCCGGAATCTGTAATCATGCTGCTGGCACCAACCGTGGACACATGCGAAACCCGAATGGAATGCCGGGCTAACAAATTGACCCTGACCAGGGGAAGGGAGCGCACAGTTCTTGACAAGCCAGGTAATTTTCTCCACGGTCCCCTAGGAAGATCTTTGTCCAGGCCGCCGACGGAGCATTGTAACAGAACACCATGATATGCTGCAAGGCGAAGGTCACATTTCGCGTTACCAAACTCGGTCGTTATGTAATAGTAACTGTGTCACGTTTCGCGCGCGGAACGTTCGCATAAAGAGTTAAAAAAATAATAACTCGTCGCATTGTGAGCTTGGGCCGCCTGTGAACCAAACAAAAAAAATGATCGAAATTATAGACAGAGTTGCGAAAGGTAGTATAAACAAGAACAACGCCAAGGACAAAGTCGATTAAAAAATGGTCCGCAATGCGTACTTGAGTGCTAGTTTGATTCCATCCGTTTTTTGTGTTAGTATCTGGGAGTTGAATTGCTACAATTGAGAAGGCGATCACTGAAAAAACAAAAGTGCGGAAATAAGTAAATTAAATACCATACATTTTTTTATTTCTGGTATCAACACAGACAAGTCGTTACAAATTTTAGTTTCACTTCGGTTACTTTATACTCTAATAATAATTCTTTATTTTGCTCTTAGTCCCTATGGGTCATAACACAAGAACAAACTCTCTTCATTTAGCCCTATTTTATGCACCATGTTCTGCCTTGTCCCATGTGAGTTTTAATTCTCTGAGCTCGGCACTGTTTACAGTAAATTGGTACATGTAGTGTCAAGGTGCTTCGCTGCAGTAATCAGTAAGCCTGTTAGACAACGACATCAACAACTGAGTCCGCCATCGTGCACTTTGTTAATGGTGTTAAAGCGTATTGAGGTTCTAATAAGTTCTTGGCATGACATGACTGTTATTTACAAATAAAGAAGCTTCGACTGTGGTCTGTTCTTTTGTAAAGCACCCGGGAAGCGGTAGAACACGAAAGAAGTGTAGGGGAAACACAAGACGTAGTCAAATGATTTCCCCCCTATCTTGAGTGCTCTGTCCATTGGCTTCCAAGGTGTTTACAACAGAACAAAATACAGTCGAGTCTTCTTTGAGGGCCTGAATGGGGTTAACTGCATGACAACTGAAAAATGGGGAAAAAAACTGGCAACCGATAAATAAAAGAAAAATTAACGGACAACCGAGATTGCGAACGCCTCAACCAGGTACCAATTTCCAGATCCGGAAGGACAGTCGAGCGAGCTGGTTTTCGGCTGCAGGATTTGTAAGGTATGATTGGAGAATATCATTAATGAGTACATTGAAATTTATGCACTAATTTTCGTTAACAGTTGCTTGTACTACAAGTAACTTGTATTTAATTATGTGCATATAGGAGAGGTTTCAGACCTTTAAGATCTTCAGTTTATTATTAACAGCCACTTAACTGACAACTGACAAATGGCCTAAAATTTGACGAACAACTAATAAACACAATTTTCACCAGTAACTGGCACCTACCCCTCCCCTCCCCACCATCTAGATCCTCTTCTTTATTTGTTTTATAATAAAGAATCCAAAAATGTTCCCACGCATTGGGCTGAAATTTCAAACCGTTTTTGTTCTCTTATAAAATACGCTAAAATCAGCCAATCACAATGATAAAACTGTTCAACCAATTGCATTGGCTAACGAGACTACAGCTGTCAATCAGAAACCGGACTTACCCTAAGCTGTCAGTTTCGAGTGGCTTTCGAGAGAAGAACGATACCTTCAGGATCTTAAGGCAGGTACGTACAAGTTTCTAGTCCAAAGAGATCCGGCCACACTGGAGCAAATGAAAACATGCAACTAGTTTCGAATGGAAATTACGAAACAATGCTCTCAAAGCTTGCGGATAGAGATGCAAAAGACTGAGTTGAATTTGAAAAGAGCTAAAGTTATTACGCCTTGCAGCCACTTGCAGCAAGGTTGCCCGAACCGATTGCTCCCACTGGTTCTTCTCCGAGCAGAGGAGAGAATATCAGAGCAAGCTTGCAACTGGTCACTCGTTGGGCGAGTGATGATACGAGATTGTCGAGATTCACTTCGGTGAGATGACCGGAGATGGCTACTAAGCGCACAAACGTTACTACACAGTATGTAGGTGTTGTTTCATTATATTTACAATTTTTACAAAAATAAAGCTCCTCGTCATAAACAGAGACAGCTTAATTGGTGATTTTTGTTGTTGCTTTACTTGTTAAGTATAATTTCTGCCTTTCATTGAAGCATTCGCCAGGTTGAGAATTTATTTCGAGTTTATTCATCTATTATGAGTTTATTTCGCTACGTGCTCAGTGTCAGAATCATCAAAATTTGTTATTTCGAACAGTTTTTACATAACTGTTGTTAACAATGATCGGCCGTGAGCCATATTTACTCCTGACAAATAGCTCGTTTACAATGCGTTTATTGAGTCACAGGTGATGTTAAATTTGGGCCAAATTTGTCAAAATTCCGAAGCAAGAATTTGAAAGCCAGCTTAATGTTATCAACCCGTGCTCTTTCAGTTGGTTTGCAGAACTGCTGTTAGAGTGCTCAATAGAAAAACTAGAGCGTTGATATTTCAGAAAACAGTACAATCAAATGAAGATACGACTTGGCATTTTATTACTAACTAGTTTCGTACCGCACAACTTAGAGAGCCGTACAAGTTGTGCGGTACGAAACTAGTCAGTAATAAAATTTCAAGTCGTATCTTCAGTTGATTGTACTGTTTTCTGAAATATATCTAATATATATCGATAAAGAACTCGATAAATTAATTTCGTGACACAGTGGCCGCTAAGCTAAATCACACGCCTGAGTTTCATTTTGTGACAAAATGTGGCCGCCGAACTAATACGCTAAACAACTCGGCGAATTAGTCTTATGGAACAATGATCGCCGAGCTAGGCAACTTGATACATTTACAATACTTGTTTTGTGACAACAGGCCATGGCCATGTTGCTCAATGTCTGACGAGATCAATGACTGCTCAGTCAGTCAGCTTGTTTTGATTCACCGAAACACAATCGAAGGCGACAAGACTATTGACAAAAAATTAACGCCGAATTTAATTTGCCGTTTGCCATCAATAGGGAAGATATTTGTTTACAAACATTGTTTTTGTTATTTTTTGAAAATTTCATTTGCCTAGAGTATCGAAAGAGTAACACGCAAAACCCGATTTCTCGTGATCGATGGGGCGACAAATATACCTCCAAGTGAGGCGTGATCGGTAGTTTTGAGGTCGAGCTTGCATAAGCTAAGCAAAGCAACTCTTGTATCGCTGACGAAACTTGCTCAGGAACACCTGAATATCCGATGAAAAGAAAAAAAACTTATGACAAAGAAGCACGACAGAGCAACTGAAAAATGGAAAGTAGTGGACTCATGTAATTCGCTGAGATGAAGGAAGTGAGTTTACGATCGCCACAGGAACTGTAGTTTGTTTGCTAGATTTTTAGGTTGAAAGATTTTAGAAAGTCTTTGATTTGAAGAGCTTATGTGGTGTCTGGTGGTGTTCCAACACGACTAGTACCTTTTTCAAGATAAATAAAAACTCCTCTTGAAAGAAGAAGTTGTTGATATCTGTCTGCCATTATTTTACTCAGACCGAATCGAAGGTAACAAATATTACGGTGCAATCGTCAAGCGTATGAACTTCAACTGCCCCGTCGTTGAAACTAGTGAGAGCATTGAGCCAAATTACAACAACTTGGAGCTAAATGCGATCGGTTACACATTCTCTTAGGTATTCTGGACTGAAATGTAGGCAATAAACTTTTACAGTTCCTTACACCTGAAATAATAAAAAATCAAAATCCTTCCATCGCTGCGATATAAAATATCGCCAGAAATTACGTTCAATGATCCTAGATTGCTAATTTTCCATGTTTAATGAGGAATTTAATATAAGCACTGGAAGGAATATACTCACGTTTTGTACAGAACGTCAAAATTGCCAAACCTACGTTCTCGTCGCGACGTGATGCCATCAGGACGACGACTTGAGCATGCGCAATATGTCACCTTTTTACTTCGGGCTGCGTCTTACAGGAGTCGCGTCTCGGGTCTTAAAGTCCCCATTGTCAATATAAAGCACCGAGGACTAACTAGCCTCGCTTTTATACAACTCGTCCCGGAGGGCCGACCGAGCCGGGTCCGCCGATATTTGCATTTGGTGCATGTGGATTGTTTCTGATTGTTTAATTTCTGCCGTAAGAAATTGAGCCAGGAATGCAAAAAACAAATGACCAACATCGCTTTAAGAATTAAAATGATCACTTCCTGAAGAAATCGTTGCACCTCAGGTCAAAAATAGCTTCCCTGGACCAATCAAGATTCTTTGCTGTGCATAGAAAACAATGAGATTGCTGCATTTTGTATGGACAATAAATTACTTTTAATTGCCATTTTCGTGTTTGTCGAAGTGGGAAAAGGCGAAATTAAAAGGCCCGTCTTTCGAGTTAATTTCAAAAACATGAGTTTTAGTCATATAGTATTCCATGCTTCTCTGCGTCTGTCCAGAAATAAATCGCAGAGGACGTCAAAATGTGGTAAGAACATCAGTGACACACTCGGCTATCACCTCGTGTGCCACTTTTTCTGTTCTTGCCACATTTTGACGTCATCTGTGGTCTATTACCGAACAGACGCACAGCAACGTGGAATCTTTTTGTTAAATGATTCTAATCAGAACCTTTCCAGAAACCTTTGAATATTTTACATTTAAACGGAAATCGTTATTTTGAATCCCAGAACTATGCTATTTTGTTATTGAAAAATAAACCATTGATATAAAATATCTTGATTATCACACTTAGTGTAATTTCAGCATTAGTCACATGACTGTGTTCCCATTCACAATAATAACAGACCTCTTCCAAAGAGATGTATGTAGCAAGTAGGGCATAAGGATGAGGGGGTCATTAATGGTTTGCCATATTCAAATTTAAGACCTATTATTAACTGTGAGCCTGCGGCCTAGTTGTGATCCCTTCCTCAAATCGGAGCAAAAGTGCAAAGAAACGATATTTTACAAATTAATAGATATTTATATGATAGTATAAATTTTGACTATCTGGCTTGTGATCAGAGTCTCTGATGAATATTTTTAGTCGCTTTAAAACTAAATAAGCCTCATCTAATAAGCGATTCTTTATCGTCGTCTCGCTAAAATATGTAATTAATCAACTTTCTCATGTTTGGGGTCAAACCAAATGTTGTTAAACAGAAACGATAATAAAAACAACATCAACGACATAGTGCAGCTGAAAATGGGGAAGTAGCTGACATGTGCTCCGCTGAAACTTCAAAAGCAGCCCCATTTACTTCTGGATTTTTGTTAGCTAAAGAAAACCTATCACCGGGATGGTACACAGATCGGTATAGAGGAGGGGTTTAGACCTCCTCCCAAGACCGACTGTGACTGTTCCTGGGTAGAAAGGAAGGGATATGGCCTCCTTTCCTATTGGGGGAGTTGGGCCTCCACTAAGTTAGATGGAAAGTGTAAAGACTGATATAGAGGAGGACTGAGAGTTGGGCCTCTCCTCAGGGTCGGCTGTGACCAATTGTGGGCCTCCCTAACCTATGTACATGCCGAGTCTTTGGCGGCAAACGTGTCGCGAGAGGAGCACTTCAACCCCTTGCCCGGCTTTATTGAAAACCGGAACGGTCAGACTAGAAGTACATGATAGAGACAACCAAAAATAACTAAAATTAAATTTCATAAACCTGACTGTCAAGTTGAAAAGCCGAAAGAGACGACAATGTGTTGACATAGAAAGTGATTATGACTATAGGGTAGGATGAAGACTTTTTTGCACAAAAATTATTGTCTTGAACTAATATTCAATATGCATCTACATAAATAAGGGTATCTTTGAAATGTCACTGGCAACGGGGCACTAGGCCTCGGCGAATTGTGCTCCTAAAAGTGGCATATCATGCTACTAGCAGTACTCGAAATTTTGCTAAATTATGCCAAAATCATGCCAGAGTTCCCAAATTATGCCCCTGATTTCAGAAATTATGCTCACAAAATGACGTAGATTCTATTTATAGAGGCGCGCAATAACGACACCAAATTATGATGTTTTTCAAATTAACTATTGATTAACTGTAATTGTGTTTTATGGCAGTTTGTCTCGGCCGTTAGCTGTCCAAATTAGTTACTTGCGTCTCTGAACCGTTTGTAAAATGCCTTCTATGACTTAACGATAACACTTGTATATACTGACTGAACCAAAAGAATATAGTACTCTCTTGATTTAAACTAATTCAAGCTAACTCAAAAATACTACCTTAAGTTAGTTTATTTCTGTAGAAAATACACAATATTTACTAAATTTTATGAATTCATGCTCGAAGAAGTGTTAAAGTTTGCTAATTATGTCGTGGTAGTGCTCGTTTAAAAAATTATGCTCTTTAGCTCCAATTATGTAAAAAATTATGCTAACATAATCCGGCAAGGCCTACGAGGCATTTAATATTTACTTAACATTCGTGTGTCCAGTGATAAAATAAAATAAAAAGGAAAAAAATCATCGGGTGAGATAGGAGGGAAATCGAAAGAAAAGTTCACAATTAAGATATTGAGGTCTGCTCAGGTAGGAAAACAGAATACACGAAGCACATGTAATGCAAGCTAAGGAACCAAGAAGTGTGCCATGTGATTGGTCAAATGAACCTAGGGCTTAGCTCGCGTGGGGTGGCACCTAATGATCACTCGACAGAGTGCAAAGCTTAAACAAGAGTCGTTGGTTAAGTAGAACATATTTCAAGTGATTTTTACTCAATGTTATATAAGCACCTGAATATATTAATAGCTACGGTGGAGCAGGAATAATCATTTTTTTACTATCCACGTAGGATCTAATTGTATATTTCCGCAAGCATCACTGACAAACAGACAAAAATACCCTCACGCAAATAGTTGACTGAGCAGGCAATTCAGTCTTCCTTACAGAAACTTTATTAGTTGTTTTAGAAACCCTTTCAATACATACAAAATGTTGTTTAGCAAACCTGGACTCATCTCTTTGACGACTCTTAAAGGATCAACCTTATTTTGAAATTAAAAAAACAAAACTATACATATACTTTCAAAGCAAATTTTCAAAGTTAATTGTAGCACAATCAACTCGCTTGGGCGAGATTGTTTTTCATTTGAGGCACGCAGACCGCACATTTGTTTATAGCGGAACATCAAAGTTTATTGCCGCAAACAAATTAAATTTGTCGTTAAAAATGATTGATTCTTGGTGAAAATTCAATGACGTGGAAAAAGATTTAATCGCTACACATTTTTAGTCTGTTATTGTCTTGCAGCCTGGTTTGGCAGGGGTCTCCGAGAATCGTTTATTACCCTTGATAGCTCCCTTATTAACTCAATTAATAGAAATTATCAGATTGTCAGATTTAACTCTCAGGCCAGGAATGTTCTTTTTCGATGACTTAGGCATGACAGATGGGGAAACATTTTCTCATTTTTTGGTTCCCATCATCGAAGTTTAACCGCATTTGAACAACAGAGAAGTGCCTAGCGCTAAATTGGGATTACTGTCTTTGTTTGGCTCTTGTTTTGCCATAACAAAGAGATCTGTGCTAAAGAAATTGTATAAACAGCTCAATTTAATTTGTCGCCAATGGCACTTAAATAATTTCACGCTTACTTGCTCTGTTCATAATTCGGCGATTATTCCCTTGTCGTGAGGGCGATAACCCAATATTTGAGATACTCAGCCACCATCGGCAATTACTTCAATCGCGCTTAATTAAAAAGCGGCGGCTCCAGTGAGAGCTTTAATTACGAAATCTAATAAAACCGAAATGAGTCTACACATTTGTGAACGAACGTCAATTAGCTTATTCCATGCGTGTTTAATAATTGTCGGTAAACTTAACACGCTGACATGAATGCTAATTGGTTTACTTTATTGCAGCATAAAGACGATCGTGAACTATACAAACGAAATCTCTCGCACCTCCATATCAAAAATTATAGGTCTTGGTTGACAAAAGAAACGACTGGCATCGATCGCCTTTCTAAAAGCACCCTATTCTTTACTTAGCTTCTTCATAAATTGCCTTTGTAAAGACGCCGTTTCTTTGTCTATCTGTTTTTATCCTTATCTAACGCAAGTTCATTGCTTTAATCTCTTTTTCTTTCGCGACTGTAACTGAGTTTGCTAAGAGCGATTTATTCTTAATTTTTTTGTTGCAAAGAACCACCACTGAAAAGTAACTTTATCATCTTAACTATAAGATTCGATCCCTAGCGACGGCTGAATGCTGTGGTAGATCAACCGGGACATTTAACGCTCGAGAATTAAGAACTCATTTTCCTGCGGTTAGTCAAAAGAAAAAAAAAAGATATTTAGAACGTTGGCTTTTTAACGCCCTTTAAACACGAAGATACAAATCACTTCCCGGTTATCAAATGCATGAAAAAACGTACACGACAGCTGTAAATCCTTTTTTCGGAACAAATCCGGCCCTTGCCTAAAATGGAGGTGTATAAAAGTTTGGCGGTGGATACCCTCCAACAGACTGGTTCGGGGGAGTTATACACATGGACGGATGGTATATCGTGAATGGCGATGATTGAATTTGGCTGGTGTGAGTCATAGAGTTGTTGAAGAAATATTTAGGCCTGTGATAGACCGGGTGTGAAGGGTACAGGTAACCTTGAGCTGCTATGGCGTACTCCATCTCAGCGGCCAGCTTGCGCTTCCATTTTGTACGACGGTTTTGAAACCATATCTTGATCTGCGTTTCTGTGAGCTTCAGTGATTTCGATAGCTCCATTCTTCGCGCCACACTAATGTATTTGCTTCGCTGGAATTCACTCTCAAGGGCTTTGATTTGCTCGTTCGTGAAAGCAGTTCGTGGTCTTTTCTTTAACTCCGAACGCGGCCTTCTGTCAAGAGTATTGTTTTGCTTTAGCATTGGTGAGCCTGTAGGTATAAGATAAGAACTAGATGCGTTAAAACTAGAGCCTCCTTTAGATTTCCCAAATTGCCCGTTCTCTGGGACAGCATAATATTTAGCATAAACAAAATAACAGCCCATTCATTCACAACTGATTTCAAATAAAAATTTCTGAAAGGGCCAGCAAGCATCCTTTATGTAACCCTCGGGAGGGATCCAAGATGCTTAAATCATCTATTGGGAACGGTCAACAAACTACACGTGGTGTCTTCCAGTGGAAAGCGTCTCTTTGCATGCTGTGCATAACAAAACTGATGTTTCTGGCAGAAGTAAATGTCTTACTGCCATGTTTCGTGTAACATAATTGTTTTAGGCGTACTTGGCGCAGATCTAGCACGCATGCCATCGCGGCGTCAGACAGAATCTACAACTTAATCATTTGAGAATCTGAATAACCTTACGTTGTTTTTTCCAAAAGGTATGATTTGCCTTGTGTAATTGAAGGAAATAGATCTCATAGAGCAATAGAGGATCAATTAAAGAAACTCTCGCAATCTTAATGTGACGAGATCTTCCGCTAAGTAGAATGTTTACGATCATAAACAAGATGAAATAGATTAAATTTATAATACGGCAAAAGATGATTAAGCACTTTGCCCTTGACTAAATTTCTGTCCGTGTCGATTTCCGCAAGTACATATTGCTTACCTTGAACGGAGTTATCTTCGGAGTCTAATTTATCTGTTGCCTTTGCAACATGCTTCTCAGACTTTGTTGTCGTTTCAGAGTTCATTTCCGGCAAGTGCGTTTGAAAAGAAAAGTTTCCTGTCGATTCACACGGGTTCTTGTTTAGAATGTCCGCAATTGAAAAGCTTCCAGATCTAGCTGACCGAAATCCTGAGCCCCTATCCATGGCTTTCCAAAATGATAGGCGAGTTACCAATCGCGGCTGTGATTGTAGGAGACTCCACTCGCTTCAAACGACAGCACAAGATGATACCATGACTTAGTTCCCTCTAGTGGACATCAGGGTTGAGTGTGTAGCGCGTGCCGGATGTCGCGCGCCCACCAATGAAAAATCTGACGATTATTTAAATTTTGTAATGAATAAAAGCTCGCTTAGAACAAAAGCCTGAAGACTGGGGTTATTCATGTCTTATAAACGAGTTCACGGCCATGAATAAAAGGAAACAGCCCTCGAGAAATCGCTAGATTTCGCCTTGTTTGCAAGTAGACCCTATGTTAAAGTTCTTTTCACATGCAATCCGCTGTATTTTACAAAACACGAGCAGCAGAAGGCCCATTTAGAATGAGCAAACTACGGTTTTACTGAGCATAGTCACGCTATTTGATAAACTCTAATTAGAGGCAATTCTTTTATTGGTACAAAAAGGAGATGTTTACGGGTTTTTCTTCTAAATATAAGTAAGTACATCTGGAGAAGCAAGGCTTTCCCAAAATGAATGGTTTGCTTAGTTTGTATTTTGTCAAATTTCGCCTAAGGAAATTTATCAATGCATGTAAGAAAAGAAAGGATGCCAAAAGGGTCTTCTGCCAACATGCGCAATATAATTCACAGCAGGAAGCCACTGCTTAACATAAGAGTTTATTTCAGTTCGGTTTATTAAACACCAGCATGTAATTAGCCCGCAGTTAAGGGCGATCAACACATGTCAAAACGGAACTGCCTGGCTGCTTAACCTCTTTGTTTTTCGAGAGTTGTTTAGGTTTTCGCTTATCAGATGTTAATAACAGTATGATTTTAATATTTTGCATCTGCTGGAAGGATATCATCAGTGTTAATAGTCTCTCAACAAACAACTTAGTGCCTTGAAATTTTAATAGGCGAAAAAGCCCCAGTAGAGCGTGTTTTGCGAGTGTTTTCAGATTGAAATATTTTTTTCAGACAATAGCTTATTCCCTTTCCTAAATAGTATTTTTTTGCACTGCTCAAGTTTTCTGATGTGTAGTCTTTTCCAAAAGTGAACTGTGGAAATTGATATTTTTTTAGGCGAAAGAAAATATCTGAGATCCAACTTTTTAAGTGTAAAATACGTCATCGATCCTTCTTAACATGCGCGAGTCGCCGTCTCCGGGTCTGTGCTAAGATATTTGACACTCATCCGTAAAATAACTAAATGTGATATATCATGAGTCTTTCAATTCAGAGCTAATGGGTAGTGGGTAACGCCTTTGGTGCTCCTGTTAGAGGCCAAGTGTTAAATGACATTCTTTTCAGCCTCATTTCTACGAGGGGATCTAATTGCGAGATTCTGTAACCAAGTTAGACTGTCAAACTAGTTAACACCCACTAAAGATGGAAGAGACTAGAGGAGGCTTTTTAGAAACTTGCCCTTAGCCAAATGATAATGATAACGATGAGTTGTGATCTTTGACGTTGGCACAAGTGTACTTTCAACAGAACCCCAAAACGCTATCTTGAAGTCAACGTAGCTGTGAATTCGTCGATACTCTGCCTACAAACTATTCATTTACTTGCTTTTCGAACTTAGGTTTAGTTTATTTTCAATAAAATGAATCTCTTGCGTGCCCCGAGGCACACCTGCCTTTCATCATAGAAGTCTACGGAATTTGGCAAACCACAACAAAACGTCAGCGGGAATCACTGCTGACAATCATTCATTTTGCTTTCAACGCGGTGTATAACCCTCACTTGCTTTGACACTTAAATCGTCTGGTTCTGTAAAAATAGAAACTTGTATGCACTTCAGATGATATGAAGAAACGATGATCTGATCTAGTGCTAGATGCAATATTTCATGTCAGTGGCAACGATCAAATTCCGTTTGTACCATTTTTATCTCCTTTCAAAATTAATTTGATATAAAGGACGAGTATTTTTTAGACCCCGCGGAAATGGTTTACCAAAACGCTTTTATACAAGTCGTTTCCACGTCGGGTAGATTGATTGTTAGTGACTCTATGCCTGTTTTGGCTCAACACAAGTTCTTAAGCTCAACAACAGCGGGATCATACTGTTCGCTCAGGGGAAAGGATGAATGGCATCTGTGAGTTGACAGATAAGCAACCGTTATAGCACACAGCATGAGCAAATCTCGCTCAGCAGCCGACGAAGTGGCACCGGTGAGTCAACACGTTCATGCGCTTCGCTTCTAGTCAACACACCATCTCAAAGGTCCTAAAATCAAAGGAAATATCTGGAACACAGGTGCCTAAGATGGTAGTAGATAAAGTCTGAAGGTGAGTTGTGTAAGCTACTTAGCATCAACAATGTTTCTTATTATAAAACGGAAAGGATCGTCCTAGATTCCACAATTAATCACGTGATCACCGTGAGTTTGACTGTTTTAACGACTTTCGGATTAATTAGGAGGGCTGTCGGGCTAGGATTTAGTACTGTTCGGCCTGAGTGATTCCATGTGGAATAAAAAGTAAGAAAATTAATTTAGGTCTAATATTAAAATCTGCGTTTTGTGAATGGAGACCCAACATTAGGAGTGCTACGTTGTTACCGACTAAATTGATTGAGGGTAGTAGTAGATGGAAATAATAAGAGAAAACGGGTGGAAGATGTGAT
>OMLO01001109.1_pt1 | contig 19997 bp, 12 predicted proteins | sample 1674811 | NCBI WGS metagenome assembly OMLO01 (sample SAMN06265003, study PRJEB25207) | coral metagenome | isolation source: Coral host | place: Mexico:La Bocana,Puerto Morelos, Mexico | collected 2008-11-13 | reverse complement strand
TTAGTTGATATAACCAAATTACCTTGTTACCCCCACCGACACAGCACCACAGTTTCTTTAGAAACTTTCACCCTTTACTCACTGGAAAGGCACGCAATCCAAGATCACAAGTGATCACAAGTTGAGAGCATTTTCAGGATTGAGGAATTTGAAACTACCGAGTGGTATGTTTCATGTCTCGAACATTTCAAATTCTCAGTCATAGCAGTGAAAAAAAAAATACTAAAGCAGCTGCATTTTAATATTGCCATTGTATGCCCGTACACCGTAAAATCGGAAATTGTTGACATCAGTGAAGTTGATTGGCTCTTTAACAAAAGCTATTATTGCGGAACCCTCTTGTTCCACACAAACACCCAAACAAAGCGTCTCTCAAAGTATATTGCTGCAAGCATGAAATAATATTTTCAGGCTGTCTGTGCGCGGTCCTTAAAGTTAGAATCGATGCGAGAGGACGATGAATCGCTCTAGTCTACTTTTATTTCTGTTTCTCTTGCTTGTAGTCGTCGTGAGGGCGTCATGTTCACTCAACTTGTACATAAACCGCACTGAATCCAAGAAAATTCTCGGTGGGTTGCCTCGATACTCATGATCCAAGATCGAGCGATTGATCAAGAAACACTTCAAAACGATACCGATTTTATTAACCTCGCTGTTATGCTTCTCCATCGCAGGAATCGAAGGCGACATCTACTACATACGAGACGGGCAAATCAAACTCAACGCCGTCAACTTTAACATGACGGTGCCTTCGCGAGTGAATTGTTTGCGTTTTGTATGGTACTCTAAACGGATACCCTCCAAGCCCATGGTAAGTAACTTGGCTGAGTAGAGTCCTGAGTGAGTGGATTTATATCTGTGCAGCATTCGATAGCCTTATTTCAGCGCTGTAAGGTAATAAAGCTTGACGACTTGCAGCACACTCCAATCGATGCGACAGCAATCGCACGAATTTGTTTATTTCATCGGTTTTTATTAATTTTGCCCGTCGATTCGCTTGTAAACTACACCCGTGTTCTACATTATCCCAGATCTCTCACGTTTTGTACTTCATTCACTGTGTTTATAAAATGTATGAGTCCGGCGAATTATGCTTAAACTGTACACTTTGTGGCTTCCACATTTTATTGCCATGTTTACAAATAGACCTGTATTACCCTTAGCGGAATTGTTTTCTTTGTTTGAAATCAGTGATTACCTTTTATCTCCTAGGGGTACTACTACACTTTAGAACTGAGATCATTTACTCCCGACCTTCTGGTCAAACCAAAGGTGAACATAGAACAACTTGGTCCTGTTCCAGAAACCAAGAAAGGTATGTAAATTTGTAATGTAGTTTTCGATTTCCCGATCAAACGTTCCAAGCGTAGAAAGTTAGCCCATGGCATTTAGTACAGTTGAGGCTAAATTAATCGATCGAGGCTTCAGATTGCTCGTAAATGCAGAAATTCATTGACTACGTGAGGTTTCAATCGAAAAGAATTCACCCAATGCTATTAAACGTATACTGTTTCCTCTTTTCGTTGATATCTATGAAGGCTTTCGGAAAAGGAAACTACGCACAGATAATGTAATGTAATTTACACTCGACGGAGCAAGCAACACGGGAACGTTTGATCAATCTTTGGAAAAGACCCCAATGCATATATCGTATCTTGCCTTATAATTTAAAAAGCTCCTAAGATACTATTTGCAAAGAAAAAACATCATTCGGGAAGACCCGCGCTGTCTGTCTTGCATTGCTCCAAAACTTAAACACATTTTAGCTTGTCAAAGTGATAGCATAGTTGGATCTTTCCATACTTCCCCTAGCCATGCGTGTCTTTTCCGGATGTTCCCGCATGGACAAAAAGATAAATTTAAAGGTGGAGAAAAAAATGTGTGTTATTTTGAAAGTTGAAACTTGAGTTATTTGTTGTTATGAAGTGCTGTTTGCTTTCGAGATACGGAACATATTTGAGCGTGCAAAACGATTGCTCTTGACACCTTGGAAAGCTAATAATAACACCGAAAACAATGAAAATCGTTTGCAACATTACTCTCTTTCTGAAACTTCCTTCCTGTGCATATTTTAGTTTTACTTAATAGGTGATCTGTCACCTGCCTTTTAAGCAGTCTCTGGAACTGATTTCAGTTAATGTTTCAGATTTTGTCTTGATGGTCAATGAATAATTATTATCCTGCCTAAAATGGTCTGGTGATTTTTATCTGATATCACAAAGTTCTATACCTTGTTGTCTCACAGGGTTTTCACGACTTGTGTTCACTGCTTAATTCATGGCTCTCTCCCAGCTCTCTCATGCAGCGAAAAAACAAGAAAAACCTCTGGGACCAGGTTCACTTTCCAATCACACAACTTACCTCCCCGAACTCTCCCCCTCCTTACCCCCCCACCTCCATTACCACCCTCTGTGTTTTTAAGGGATGCTTACTGGACAGTTATCTTTAAAACGGTAAATTACGAGATTAATTTGGGTACAGTAAATAACTAGATATCATCAATCAGGCTCATCTAGTCTCACCATTGGTATTTTGGCAAGAACTTAACTGCTTTTGCTAAAATACAACCATGTCTTGAGCAGATTCACCTTAGACTTTAAGGCAATTAACTTCCTTATAAAAATGCTAACTCTTGTAAATTTTCAAATAGATAATACTAATTTAAGAAGTTCAATGATATTGTAAACAAGTCCTAATAAACTTACGTTTGTTAACATGTATAATTAACATCAAAAGTGGAATATATTTTCATAGCCTGAAGGTTGTGATTAATGAAGCCAGTGATTATTGAAGCCAGTGAACCAAGAGAGAACAGAAAGCCAGTCAAACATGTCACAACCTGAACAAACTGGTTATTCTAGCTATCAAATACCATCTTGCAAAACCTTGCAAACTGCAGAAATATTTTCTCTGGCATTGATCTTTCAATATGAAACTATCCATAGTGAGCTCTTCCAATGTTCTCTCATAGATCTGTATGTGACACTATTAGGAATAAAAAAGAAAGTTATCCCCCAAAAAATCAACAAGCAATATTGTGATTTTTATCATTAATGTCAACTACCATAAGTATTCGATAAATTTGAGATACTTTTATTAAGATGTGTGAAAGACTAGTGAGGTGACTGAATTTGCATTTTTGAAACCAACAAGTAAATGTATGGGATTCGCATGAATATAGGCAAGCTAATTAATACCAGCAATAATTTTCCAACTTATTTAATTTGTTTAACTGTTCTGTGGAACTATAAACAACTGCCTATGCAAGGTCTGTGTTAAGTCTTTTTGTGTGGATGTTAAGTTTGCAGTTCCTGCATAAAACATTTATTTAATATATTAAATTATTTCACAATATATAGCATGCTTTTTTATTTAAATTGTTTGAATCTCTCTTCATTGCAGAATTCTGTGTAAATATGACCTGTAAAGGAACCAAAGATGGCACAGCACACATGTTGATCCAGATAAACATAACTTCAGAAGAAAGGCAGTTTGTGTTAAATCTTCGAAGGATAAAATCATGTAGAAAAGGTATTTGAAACTTTGCAAATGCTAAATTAAGAACAAAATTATCTCTTTCAGCCTGTGATATAGATTTTTGTCAAGATCTCACCCCAAGGGGGTATACTCACAGTATATGCATGACAGGGGTCCGATATCTTTTTATCGGGTTGAAAATTTACATCAGTTGTATTTTTGGGGGTCAAGAGATATGTCACTGATTTTTTTAGGTCTTAAAAAATACGGGACATGGATCTGTGTGTAAATGTGGAGTACAATGGAAGATGAAGAAACATCAGTGGACATAACAATTTTACTTTACTTATTCTTGTATTAGAAGAGTCTGCTTGATTGAATCAACAAGTATTGATGTGTATAAATCTTGTATTTTTTTTGGTAGGAAATTTTGATGCTGAGATATTTTTTGGGTGTGAAATTTCTGGCTCATGTAATTCTTTTTTTTTGGGGGGGGGTGGGGCATGCAATATGAAGTTCCATCTGACCCCTATCATAAACACTGCAAGTACATGTATACCCCTGGAGATCTCTCCTTCCTCCTGATAATTTCCTGTTTTGAGAATCCCAGTGGAAATATTCTTCGGGCTGCTGCATTTTTAACTAATACACTCTGTTTTTTCATAATTTAGTTGTTCATGTTGATACAAGTGTTACCAAGCCAACAGTTTCACCACAGAGAGGTAAATGCTAAATGTCTAATCTTAAACATGGAGCAGTACAATCTCAAGATAGTCAGCTTTTAAAGAAACATAATGCAGTTGCCCTAATTGTAACGTTTTGGTTGAACTGATATCCAGCTACTGTGGTGTGTGTGCTCTCATTTACATGGACATTCATTTTCTTGTAAATTATGGTTTACATCTACATTTTTTGAATAGATATGTTGTTTGGGTAACGCACAATGCCTGTAATAATTATTGTCAATCTTTCTATTATTATTTATAACTGTGTATATGAATATGATAATTATTTTGGCCCAGCAATTCAATCCTTGGATTAAGCTTAATCTTGGATAAACATTAATCCTCTTTAGAGCCCAGGATGGCTTTAAGGTATTTATTCAGATGGAAAACTATGCATAGGTTGTACAAATATTTTTAGTGTGAAGATAATTAACTGAAACTAGAATTTGCTGTAGAAAATGGGAAAATTTTCATTCCTCAATTGATAAAAGATAACAGGATTTATTAAATCCATCTAGATGTAGCCAACAAATATTTTCAGTGGTGAAGTATAAAATTTGTTTAAGATTCTTGGGGTGACAATAACTCTAAAATAAATATACTCCCTGATAGTATTACTAATGCCGCTGGAATTTTAAAAAGGATTTAACATTTAAAAGTCACATGTAGTCAAGTAAACTGGTTGCATGAGTTTGTATGTTCTCACTGCCATATGATATATGAAAGGAGCTATAATAATGAACTGCCTCTCCCATCATAACCAGAGCTGATTTCTCTCAATTTTAATTTTAATTACTGGCAAGTCCTGTCTTTAATACATGTAAATAAAGAAACGTACTGCAGGGCTTCCTTAAATAACTTCATGGATAAATAACTTCATGGATTAAAGTTAATACCTTTTCTTAAGTTTGCTTGCAAAGTAACCTTTTTTAACAGTCCTGCTGGATTGAAGTGGTCTGCGTTTGAGTGAATCAAGTCTGGGGAAACAGACATCTCTTGGAGGCACATCACTTTGTGAGCTCCATGAGCAGTCCCTGGGATTAATGAGCAATGAATGGCATCACCCCTGATAATGCCATGGATTGACACACTCTTGGGTTTTAACAACATCAGTTTCACAGTAGATTCAGGCCTCATTTGAATTTTCGTAAGTATAGTTATATAAATGGAGGATGTAATTTTCACCTTTTTCAGCAGCTGGCACTGAAACAAATCCACCCATCTCCCCGATGGATAAAACCAAGGTGTTCTACATTGCAGTAGGAGTTGCCTGTAGCATTATTTTTATCATTGCCCTTGCGGTGGCTGCGATTCATGTCCATTCCATGCCAAATCCAAACAGCAATAAAGATGGGGCAAGGTTGGTGGTGTTTGATCTTATAAATAATTTGCATATGTGTATTTTAATGGCTGTATTAAGTCTTGTAGGAAAGGTGGGTTAGAATGACTTTTCTGCCATGTTTTGCTTGCTTAAATGTACTGTGCTGCACTCTCTATGATAAGCCCCTCCCCCTCTGCCCACTTTACAAATAAGTTATATGTGTCATTGTTTTTCCCTTTGTGATTCATGCTAAGAAATGTCTGCCCTTGTTCTTGTGGTTCTTAAAAGCTTGCCTAGTGTAACTGACCTGCCTTTTTAATGTTAGATGATTGACTTGCGTTAATAAATTTCTGTTCTTCTCTAATTATTCATAGTGAGGCTGAGGCTGTTGGAGGACAGCAATCTTTGTCTAAAACACCCCTCATGACTGCCACAGATCAACCAAAACAAGTAGCAGTCAATTCAGGTACATGGACTATGACACACTGACATTCATATACATGTTTTATAAACATAGTCTTATAGAGTCTTATAGACTGTATTTAAAAGACCATATAAGTTATTATAGACCTGAGTCCATCAGTGCCTTGTACATCATGGTAAAACAGCCCCAAGAGGGATGTGCATCTCAAATAAATTTATAACTCAATAAAAGCTTTAAGTGTGTACATTAGTGGCAATTTATTTAAGAAAAATAAGCCACAGTTTGTGCAAGCCACAGCTTATTGTCTTCCTGTAAATGGCCCTAGTGGGATTCCCACTGTAAAGTCCTAAATCTTAATCTGAAACCATATAAGTTGCCACATGTAGAAGTTTAATCGATGCAAATGGGCTCCTACTTGGTGTAGAAGACACACTTGACGTAAAACAATAGAGAACAAAAGGACAAAAGAACAAGGAAAACAATAAAAACAACAGGTTTGTGAGGCAGCATTCTTTTGTGATGTGTGCTGTGTCTTCTACACCAAGTAGGAGCCTGCAAATGTAAGTACAGTCAAGCTTTTAAAAAAAATACCTGCTTTGCTACAAGAAAACTTTTCTTTTTCTTTCGGCTACTTTAGTTGTAGAGAGGAAAGGGCTTCAGAGTGTTTACTGGTTTCTTTTTGTCTTTTCGTCCTATTTTTCCCTTTAGATGGAAACCACTGTACTCAGAATGGTTGTACTCCAAGTGGAAACCATATCCCAGTGAAGGTAGAAATCCAGGTAGCCCCAACAGCAAATAACCTAACCAGAAACATACCTACTGTAATGACAATTCTCAATGGAGATGTACCACATGTAAGGCCAAGGATACCAGGCGGGTTCCCTGTCAGGGACAGTACTATAAGCATTACCCCAAGTGACGGATATTACAGTGCAGGGGGACTGCAATCAACGCAGAAGGGGAAATATGGCAACAGGGACATGAAAGCAGAGTTGAACGACTTGGAGGTGGAAATGGATAGAATTACTTTAGGGGATCTGCTTGAAGAAGGTTAGTGGAAACTCTATACTAAGGTTTTCAAACAGAAGAAAATTATTTCTCTGCCTTGCTGAAATTCTGTTTGGAATTTAGTTTGGTGGAAGTTCTGTTTGCTTGTAACACCTACTAAACAACTTATATTTCAAGTAAACAGGAGTTCAGTCAGTAAATTTGGCCTAATTTTAAGCTTTAAAGTCTTAGTTGCACGCTACAATATTCAGCTTCACTGTCCTTGTCAAAGAAACTCCAACATTACAGAAGTTTGAGGGATGTTATAACTTTAAAGTATTCAAATATTTGAAGCTGGTGAAATTGTGAACTTACCATAAACGAGGTTAAACTATGAATGCCAGAAGGAAAGGTGGGCTTCTGTACTTCTGCAAACTACTGCTTCTTATTTAATATTATATTTTCTATATGGAGTATAAGGGGAGGGAACTTCTTGAGGAGAAACTCGGGCACTATACTCTTTGTAGCCAATCACAGAAAAGATCGCAGGTCCAATCAGAGTTAAGTTATTAGTGAAGATATCGTCTACTCGGCCAATCAGATAATAATGAGATGCTGCTTACATGTTTTCTCTCGTTACAGCCGACTGCATTCTCTCCCACGCTCGCCTCAATCAGCCAATAGAGAGGTGAAGCATGACGTTAGCGGTAGACGGCAAACGGCAAAGACAACTTCTGATTTTTAGTTCTTTTCTTCTAATCCGTAAATAAAGCCCACAAAAATGTAATAACGTCCACTACTACTCATTGCAAATACAAATAATATCACTCTACTGTACACACAGCTGAAGAGAGACGACAAAAGTTTCATTTTTGCCGTTTGCCGTTTGCCGTAAACGTCATGCTTAACCTCTCTAATAACATAAATGCAGCCCGCGAATATTAATCAGGAGCTACTAGCCTCTTTTTTTCCCATTGCAACAGGCCCACATTTTCACGAGCTTCCCGCTCCAACCAAGGAGGGGGCCTGGAGTTGAGGAAGAATCGTATGGCCCTAACTCACAAGCGATCATTGAATCATTTGGCACATACCTAAAACTAGAAAAAAGTCTTTCTTTTTTGTAAACGTTTTGTATCACAGAGGTCTCTCTGCTTCTTTTTCGTCACAGGGACTTTCGCTCGTATTTATAATGGAGTATTAACTGGTCCCGGAGAAGGTCATCAACAGCAAAGCGTTTTAGTGAAAACTGTCTCTGGAATGGCATCGGCTGACCAAGTGAACCTGTTACTTATAGAAAGTTCCATGTTAAAGGACTTAACTCACAAAAATCTTCTGCCTGTTATGGCGGTATGCTTGGAAGATGAGAAGCAACCGTTAGTTATGTTTCCATTCATGAACAGAGGCAATTTAAAATTGTATATTAAGAAATCCAGATCTCCGGAAGGCGGTTCCAAGGTAAGTCTCACCTCGGTAAGATTACATTGACGCTTCTCAAGTTCAGGAGATATTAATTAGCTGATCACGTGCCCACGTTGAAATTTCTTTCATCCATGGGGATTGGAACTATATATATTCTACATCAGGTCACATGCCCCCGCGGCTGCCTCTGCCCTTTAGTCCGGATCGAAAATCATTTCCTGTGAGAGGGAAAGGATTGGATTACATGTGTGCATCTCGGAATGGGCATTTAATGTTCCGGTGGAACCTCGCCTTATGGTCACCTCATTTAGAGCCAGTGTTTTTTTGTCTTGGCGAAACGCCTATTTATTTTCTTATAAGAAAATCCTGTTAAAGTGCCTCTGAAATGAAAAATAATTGCTCCTTATTTGAAAGGCTTTCAAAATACAGAAGAATGGCGTTTGCTATGTTTGGGAATGTTTTTTTGTTGTTGTTGTTTTAGAGCGTTGAGGTCTATATGAACGTTTTCAGACTTCTGACCTCTGAGATTTTTATTGACGCGATTAGCACTCCAATTAGCCTAACTGCTACACTTATCTCGTTTTTAGTCACTAACGACAGCAGATCTTGTCCATGTTGGTATTCAAATTGCTAAGGGACTCCAATACTTAGCCAGACGAAGAATTGTACACAAGGATATAGCTGCAAGGAATTGTGTGTAAGTAGGCTAAAAAACGAATCATAGCTTCCTTATTTGGGTTTCGTTTCCTTGTTTGTCCTCGCGTGAAATGGCAATCTCGCCCCAAGATCCCGCATGTTTTGGGTCAGCGGTGATGAGCGCGCGACGCTCTAACCGGAACCGGAAAATCCTGCTTCCTTTTGATTATGCATATGCATGCACTCTCAAAAGGATCGCGACCCCTGGAAATAGATTGACAAAATAGAATTTTTATTGGGTCACGCATATTGTGGGGGTTAGCCTAAAGGCAGCGTTTGATTTAAGGCATTTTCTTGTACCGTAGCGGAGAAGCTATCCTCCAGTCAGCAGAATTGGGTACTAAGGTAATTTGGTTATATCAACTAAGTTGAAAATGTAAATTGGCCACCGTATCGAGTTATAAAGCTGACGTTTTGAGCGTTAGCCTTTCGTCAGTGCGAAAGTGGGTACTAATTCGAAAAAGTGTTAGCCTCCCACGCAGACATTCTTAGTGGTTCGTCACGCGTTCCTGCCCCACGAACGTCTGCTTCAACCCTAGCCTCCCACACAGACATTCTTAGGGATTCGTCACGCGTTCCTGCCCCACGAGGAATGATTGGGTGACGAACTCGTAAGAACATCTGCGTGGGAGGCTAAAAAAGTGTACACACAGCAGGATTCGAACCCATCACCTCCCAGAAACCAGATGGATTTGTTCATCGAGCTGCAAATTTACCATCTTTCATTTATCTGTCTCCCGTGTTTGAGATACCAGTCAAGCATTATTTACAACATTGTGAGAAATTCATGACAATTTTTATGTTGTAGCATTGATGACGACCTGAATGTAAAAGTAACAGACTGCGCATTATCTAGAGACTTGTTTCCTCAAGATTACTGTTGCCTTGGAGACAATGAAAATAGACCAGTCAAATGGATGGCAGTAGAAAGCTTGGAGCAAGGCCGATACACGGTTGCGAGTGACGTGGTGAGTGTAGAGACTCTGGATCGGAGACACTTTTAAATCATATTTTAAATTCCCCTTCACTTAGTTCACCGAGACTTTAAATAGTTGATACTAACTGAACTAAGCTTTGGGGATGGGTGGGGGGGGGGGGGGGGGGGGGGGGGGAGTTGATGAATACCTCCAGCGAAGGTAGTTGCGTGATTCAGAGGTGCCGCATGTTTAATCCACCAAAAGATTTGTTCAAGACAGTATTTAGCTATATATCATTGTGGTTACGTCTTGTAAATACATCCTACAATTGCACTCGTTTTTCTTACTTTGTGTCATATTTCGAAAGCATGCTTGATCGATAGATAGTTTATAGAAGCGGATATCTTTTGCCTTAGCTCTGCGAGTACCCTATTGTATCTCAAGTTTGATTACAAAATGGAAAAGAGAAGTGACCTGTGGAACCAGGGTCTTCTGCGGGCGAAACCTAAAACGTAACAAACAGTTCTGAGTAGAAAAACTGGCCATGTGAAAACTGAAAGCGAGACTCGCGCGATCGCTCCAGTTTTTGTCCATGCACAGCCTTGCTTTCCTTTCCTTCTTTGTGAGATTCTTGCTCGTCACTGTTAGATAACAGAGACGTTTTTGTAGTCTAATTCTAGTCGTTGTTTCCCGTCTCTGGGGGGGAGAGCAATGCCAAAGATGGCGGGAAAGAGTATCTGTTGCTTTTCAGGTGTTTTCTCTTTGAGGCCAGTAATTAATAGGTTTATTTTACTTTTTTTTCCCTGTCTGTTCATGCTCTCGCCCTTCAAAGTGGGCCTATGGTGTCACTTTGTGGGAGCTGATGACTCTAGGACAACAGCCCTATGGGAACATCGACGCTTTCGAGATGCTGAACTTCCTCAAACAAGGACACAGAATCTCCCAGCCCGTCAACTGTCCTGATGAACTCTTCACAGTCATTGCCTGTTGCTGGGCTCTGTCCGAAGACGAGCGTCCAGGGTTTGGGCAGATGATCGTGTGTTTGACGGACTTTCTTAATGCTCTGAGCAATTTTATATGAAAGACAGAAACCTGTGGTAAATATCAGAAGAGGAGGAGGCACCAGCTTTGTAAGGTGTGTCAATGTCAGGTTCCTGTCTTCTAAAGGCAAGCTACAGGGGTCGCCTTTACGAGGAAGCTAGCAAGGTCCCCTTTACGAGTTCGCAGAAACCAATGGTTGACAGTCTGTAAAGGAATTTACTCCAACAGATCATTTATCAGTTCCATATTGGATGTTTGACACTAAACGGCACTCGGTTAAAGGTTTTGCTCTAACTGATCTAAATTCGGTGTAAATAGACCTGAAAAGTAAACATGGAACCTTATTAAAAACCTCTTACTGTAATCTTATGAACTATCCATCACTGGCGGAGGAAAGACATGTCTTTCGATTCTTGTGTTTGTAAACAGCTTATGGGAAGAGCCTTGTTCGGGTCTTAGTACCTTCACATGACTTGTCCAGCGGTTTACTTACTGGAAGCAAAATTCCTAGGCTTCATGCATTGCGGGCGAATCAGATTCTATCTCGTAGAGAGAGAGGAAATTTAAGAGACTAGCTAATATATTGCATAATAGTATGCGTGAAAAAATGATGAAATAGAATGCTATGCTCAGTACAGTGTGTTTGACTCCGAGCTTTGATCACTGAGTGTTAAGATAAGTTTGCAGCTCTTAGGATCTACCATTAGTCCGGCGTGCTTTTCTTGCCCAACTAAAGTAAAACTTTACAAGCTGTTGACGTCTCCCTTTTCCACCCTCTGTCATTTGAAAGTTTAGTAATCGGTTCTTCACCAATAACTACGTTTATTCGTATTGACTCGTAATACAAGTACATTTTCGTGGAGTAATGTTTCTTTAATCAAATTCAACCGGATTCGGGTTACAAGTGACGAAGCGGGCACAAAAAAAACGCGCGTTTACAGACAATTGACAGAGAATCATTGGGTCAATCCTATTCTCGGAGGTAATATATCTCACTTGTGTTTGATAGATTTTGCGTTGTGGTAACTGAAATATTCCTCAAAACATTATTTTTAATAAATGACTTTAAAGGAATACTGGCTTTGTTTACGTTCTCGCCCTTAGAGCCCGCGATCCTTTTCGTCGGCAACAAGAACGCGACCTCTCCGACCCGAATTTTTGAGCATACGAAGACTACTCGGTTTATATTTGCAGCCAATCAGATTTGATCGGAAGTCCGAGGAGAATCGAGAATTTCAGGTGTAGCAAAAGTATGAAGAATAAGAAAAAAACGCAAAAACTAAAAAAAGGAAAAGTCCTTCTGCATCGTCTCCCTTCTCCACGAATTTAAACACTCAAGCTCATTTTCTCGCAAAAGAGAGCTAGCTATTGTACTCTAGGTCCGATTTCAAGCTTGTTTGGCATCATATTTCGTTTCAATGAGCTCTGTGTGACTATGAACTTAACTTTCATCTTTCGCCTTTGTGCCGGTACAACCTACAACCCAAAATTTAATTGGGACAAAAATACCTACCAGCAAGCAAATCCAGACAGTTTTCAAACTAGGCATTCCTCAAACACCCTTCATGTATGTTAAGGTTTGCAGAGCTGAACGAAAAACAATACCTACCAAGAAAGGCTCTGGTTTGAAAAGACTTCTCCAGCCTGCTCACTAAAACATTAAAACCGATCACAGACCGGATTTAATATTTGAATTGGGATGATTAGAACTGGCATACCCCCACTTTCCTTTTAACGGAAATGTGCTTCCTCGGACTTTCTTCCCATTTTTTTTCTAAATCAGGAAGTAAACTCCACCTCTATTTGGACAGATATGTATAAAGGTTTAATTACTCTAGTTGCGAGGAGGAAGACCGCGATAGAGGATGGAAAAAAAACACGGAGATACTAAGGAAGTGTGTACAAGGTGAATTTACCCTTTGAACAAAGCAAACAAAACGATGGCGGCAGCTGTGAAAATCGGAAGACACGGAGATATGTTGCAGTTACACTATCTTGTCTGGGAAAAAAAGATTGCGAGTTTAACCGCGGTCACTTTTATAGCTGATCTTAATTCGAGAACGAAAGAACGAGATTGAAGACATTTACTAATTTCTCTGCCTGCAGTTACCGCTTATTTTATTTTTTTCTTTTTCTCTTCTTTTTATGTCGCCTGCAGACAGCATATGATAAAAGTAAATCAGGGCTTTACCAAAGGGTCTTGATAGCACAAGTGTTGTAAATATTTTTAAAAACACAACAACAGTTTGTTGTGTTTTTAAAAATATTTAAATCAGGGCTTGTTTCCAATCCGTCCTCCCAACTTCCCTAAAAACGCGCCGGTCCCGAGAGAGCGGCGGAAATCCTAAAGCGTTGTGGAATTTACAAGCTAGTCCGGTGTCGCATTTTCGATTTCATTTTGTAATACTGGCACTTTTCTTTAGGAACCTTTGTTTAGCTGTGGAACAATGTTGGGATAAACATTCTGTCTGTACAATGGTTATTCCCTCTGTGCCGGGACGTGGCCTTAAACAGAGCAATCAGAGTCTTATAATCAGTTGCTTGATAATTGCAAGTTGACAATAGGACAAATTTAAATTGCCAGTAAAATTTATTAGAAAGTCGATTCGTGTCTATTGACACTTTTTTCTTGTTGACTTCTTTTGGGCTTCTTTATTAGTTGGTCAATCCCACGCAAGGCTGGAGCCAAAAAACAATTAACAGTCGTCATATTGAAGGCCTTGGCCCAAGAAATTTACAATTTATTACTGTCTTGAATTCACCGACAATGAGCAAGGAGAATAATTGTCCAAGTTAATAGCGGCAGAACAGGGAATGTCCCATGATTGCAAAAACTGTACACTGATTACTTGCCGGCGATTTTCCACAATAGAGAACTTCCTTTTGAAAACAATTTCGCAAATATTTCTATTTCTGTTGTTTGCTCAAAAATTTCAAGTCTACCAAAAAGCCTCTCATTGGGCACGTAGGTGTTTTAGCTCATGTCAGCTTGTGAAGGAGTATTTAACTATGTACTCCGTGCCCGGCCCAGGACTCCATACAACCCTAGTCAACTACGTGCACGGTATTTCCCACAAGTCCTTTTAGTCCAGACAGAGGCGTGAATTCTCGTGATCTCATAGGATCGTGACGACTTAAAGAAACCCTTTAAATGCAACTGTCAACATTAAAAAGAATGCACTAAAAGTTTTGGAAACGTCGGCCTTAATGCATTAACCTGGACAGCTTGGAAAGCATGAAGTAAAGAAAACGCCAAGTACACGTAGCAAGTTAGCGTAAGCCGGCTTAAGCAAAAACCCGCCAATACAAAATTCGTATTCTTTTAATGGGGGGTGCTTCAAATCAAAAGCGTTTATTTCAAGAACGCGCAGACACTTCAGACAAGCTTTGTTTTAATTTTTGTCAGTTTTTTTTTGTCAGTTTTGTCAGTACACCGGAGGGCGTATTTAGTGGTGGATCCAGTTTGTTCACTTCAATTAACGACAGATAGATTTCATTTAGAACGCAGTACAAACAATGCAAATTGGAGTTTCATTTCGGGCAATGAATAAACACATGTACAGCTCTGTCGGCCAATGACGATTACAAAGGACAGATTAATACCGACATTAACGCTACAGAGTTAGTTTTTGCACCTCTCGGAAGTCAAATAGACTGTCATTCGGGTATTGTGATTTTTCCGGTTTAATCAATTTTGAAACTTTTAATTTGTTTGAGGTTTCTCTTTTACAAAAATTATCTCTTTTTGAGCAAATAAGCTGAAATTAAAGGCTTAAGTACACCTATCCTTTCTTGGGTCTACAAATCTACTCTCATAATCATTTTTTGACACTTCAGTGCCCTGATCATACCTTTTTTTCTTTTCTTGGAATTTCATCAGCATTTTTTGGGCGTTTCCTCAAAACCACCCTACCGTGATTTCAGTTAACTTTCAAGGTCAAAATATTCCATATCACTCTACTTATATACCCTGCATCTCAGTCCTTTAATATTTGTTCTGCAAATTTGGAGGGACATAAAAAGCCGTGTAACCCATCTCCTTCACCCGTCTCCTTGACAACATATTGCTGTTACGGGGAGATACAAGCTGTAGATCGTCAATTTGACCGGGAATCGAATTGAGAGACAGTTAATTTCTCTCACCGAGGCTTATTGATCCGATTTATCTCCAACAACACGGAATAAACTCATCGAAACAAAAGTAATATGAAAGCATTACGATTTGTTTTGAAAAGTAATTGCAATATGTACGTCGCTTAAGATTGTTTGAGGGTATTACTCGTTGCTGGGATATCACCCAATTTAAGCTCTAACACGGCAAACAGAGGACGCAAGATTTGTAATCATTCTCTGTTAAACGAAAACTTAAACCGGAAATTTGTCATTTATTCGTTTGACAGTCACTTTGTCAGAAAAAGAGCAAACACAATTTAAACGGAATAGTTTCAGCTGCTCTTTACACTGAACACAAGTGAGAAGTTGCGCTCACAAGAACACCCTTTTCTTGCTTGCGGTCATGGACGTTCAATGGAAACTACCAGTTTTGCTTGCTGTTGTCCTTTTCGCAGGTACAATGGGGTTATTTTCAGTTATAGCTTCATGCTTAATCACAATGGTCTTTTTTAGTTTCACTTGACACCAATTATTTAGTCTACGGGTTTTTTCTTTTTCACTTTTCACCCACTTAAAACTGAACTAGGCGCACTGTCAACGAAACGGCCATGCAATCAAAATTGCAAAATTGAAACGAGAAATCAAATTTGGTGTGTCGACTAAGAGTGTTTCTTCTGCTCAATTACTGCAGAAACCACATTTCCAAAAAAAACAATAAGGAAAGAAAGAACTTATCTTAATTTAAGAGAAACCGTCGCTGTATTAACACACTTTTCATGGCCAGTGCATTGGTAGCTCGGTGTGATTTTCTCAGTCTTGCTTGCGCCATCTGAACAAATTTTGCTTGCATACAATGCCAAGAACATTTTCTATGGATGAACGAAAAAAAATTAATTAAGCTAAAATCGTGATTGTAGAGTTAGTTTATCTAAGAGGCATCTGATGTTGGATTGTTCCATATTACTGTTAAAATATGGAGCAACAAAGGGAGGAAAATAACCGTGATGTCAGCCCCGCGCAGCTAAATAAACGACATGTGTGACGGTAACCCCTATATCTGTCATTCTACAATATTTATCCATGGTTCACGTCTTTAGAAATCGGGAACGTTCCATAAGAGGTCATTTTTTGATTTCTGATCCATCGCCTATCGTTCCGTCAATGAAAAAATTCATTGATCCATTCTCCTGTAGGAGGCCTGGGTTATTCTCAGCGTTTTTGGTGGGTGTGTGTGGCCCGAATCTTGAAACTCAAACTCAGACCAAAATCTTTGATTTTCTACACCCTGTTTCAGATCTGAGCGAATGTTGATGGAAAAAATAGTTCCTTGTATTGATTGACAAACAAACCCTATTTCAGACCAAACTGGTCGAAATCCTTTTTCAGACCGAATCCGCCAGCTTGTGACCGATACATCCCATGGAAGGGAGTACTCCCCGCCTTTCGGGTTATCTTAAGGTATAAGGTTTTTTTAAAACTTTTCTTACTTTTTGCCGTTAGGGCAAAGACTAAGTCGCCTTTTTGCAATTAATGAAAGTGAACTGACATTTGGTCTCTAAAGACGGAAACGCTCGTCTTCTTGTACATAACGCCCACCAATAATAGTAGATTAGCACGTTGTAGTCATTGATTACAACTAGCAGAATTCTTTTAAATTTCGTTTTTTCGTTATTATTAAATTTTGAATTCCTAGTGGGGTGTAAATAACAATTGTACTAATTAACATAAGAAACAGGAAAGTGAAGGATTCTGGTAGTGTTAGTCAAATGACGTTATCATGCAAATCGCCATCTAGTGTGTGCTTTGTAAACAAAGCCCAGGTTGATTTCAAGGCTGATTTATCAAAACAGAGATCGATTTTCCGCCTGTGGTCGGACGTTTTTCTTAACCCGGCCCGGCCAAGACATGAGCTTAACAGTGACGGCTAGAGAACACATACAGAAGAAATGAATAACCGTAAAAAGAAGAAGAAACACGTTCATTCAATCTCCTTTGTCTGTGTCCTCTAAGCCTCAATGCCAAGGTGAATTTTAATATATCAAAAACGATCTACTCAATAAAACCCCCGCCAATTGGGAGTACAATAACGGGGTCTTCCCATTAAACTAATATAAATCCTTGTTTCCGCTAAGTGATTTTGAAAAGTTGCTCCATATTTTCTGTTTTTTTTGTTGATCGATCAGTCAGAATTCTAACGTTATTTTGAGGCTTTGTCCGCCCACAAGTCTTAGATCAAAAACCTACTAACAACCGTGAGGATGTCGATTTCTAGGTCAGGTCTGAACCAGGGTTTGGAACTGACTTACGTTGTTTTCTTCTGAGACAGAATAAAGGTTACGAGAAGCAGAACGCACCACTCGAACAAAATTAAACTTTTAGGGAATGTCCGCGAGACTTTTACTCAATATCCAGTGGTATACATTTTTCAATTATTCCACGAGCTCGTGTTGGATATGAGGCGAGGCGTGCAGAGCCGAGGTGGACATAATCATATCATATTTAACAAACAGAAATGGAATAATCGCTTTATTCTAAACGCCCCCAAAATATAGAAAACTTAACTAAAGTAAAAGTAAAAGCGCCCAAAAATATCGCGCGTGCGCTTACTATATTTGTAGAGCGTGATATGACGGTTCATACTGATGATGGCTTAACCAATGAAAACTCTCGAATTGTATTATCCAATGATCCAGTCTTAAATAATACCAGATGTTATCAGGCAAAAACGCTGGAAGAAAAAACAGAACATAAGCTCAAATGTTAGACATGCCAGCCTTAATCTCTACACTGTGCCTAAAAAGCGTCTCGTTTTACTAAAGAAAATATTTTTTTCTCTATCTACAGTGAACAGCCACGGAACAGTCGAAATTCGTAAGTGGGCCTCAATTTAAACCTTTAAAAGATTTTGTTTGGCTGAGCTGAGAAAGAGATGCAAAAATCCAATCTCTCGAACCAGAGCGGCAGAGAAGTCGACAATTAACTGGGTGACACCTAAATATTTTGCAAAATTTCAATTCAATGGTTTTAACGTATTAATATCTTAAACACCTGATTATTTTTCAGAATATCAAACTCGTCTGATAACTCCAGATGACGACCTTGGAGGCGGGCGCGTGGAAGTGTATCACAACGGTCAGTGGGGAACAATTTGTGATGAAAATTGGGGCAAAGAGGAAGCTGAAGTGGTGTGCAAGGAGCTTGGCTACAGCGGTGCGATGTTCGCCTACAAAAAGGCCCACTCTGGACAGGGCACTGGTCCGGTATGCCACATTGACATTTTGAGTTGTCCTGGGCCTCTGTTACAAAACGAACCTTCGTGCAAAACCTTTCTGGTAAAAACGAGATTGAAACACTCACAAGTGCAAATTAATTCCAAGTGACCGAGAAAAAAAAACCGTATGATTACTTATTAATAATATAAACATAAAAAATATACGTGAAGGAAGTGTCGGAAGATCTTTCTTAAAGCCTTTTTTACCCATTCGAGAAGACCTTTTTTCAAAGTTTCCACACAAAATTATCTTCATCATTTTACGTGATATCATTGGCATAGAAAATTCCGTATTGTCGGTTAGCCAATCATTATCCAGATTTACGATGTAAAGTTTTCCCTGGTGTTACACTTGAACTGCACTGCTCTCAACCAATCAGAATTGAGTTATATTTGTCATGTATATTATAATCTTGTTAATATTCTTAGATTGTAACGTATGAAATTTCATATTTGGTGTTTGGATGTCGTTGAAGTTATTTTGGAGCTTACAGGCGTTAAACCTGATATCGCGCGCACAACTTCTTGCCGAAATGACGTTAGCAATGGATCTACAGCTTTTGCTGTTCTTAGTGCTGTTTGGCTAGTTTTGCCATTTAGAGACAGCACTGAAAAGAATTTTATACGGTTCAGTGAAAAAAAACATATAATTGTATTTTATTTACGAATTTTTAACACACAAATGAAATTCCTTGTAAAAGCTCAGCCTCAGGTTTGCTTTTCAAATATCCTTAAAATTTCGCAAGTTTCAGTTTTGGTATTCGTACAAAACATATTCTAATAAAAAAAGAAAGAGTTTATATTTATAGCCTAGCGCATGAAGAAATATTTTTTTACGTCTCGAAGAACTTCATTTTATTTTTGTAATCTGTGTACTTCTTTGATTAGCTGAGCTAAGTGAAATGAATAAATTTCATCTGAAAATTTGCAATGTTGGTGTGTGATAACAGTAACCCGCCTGAGCATTTGGCGCAAAACTATACTCGCATACTTTTCCGTAGACGTTGGATTAACCATAAACGTACAATTGGCATAAATATGTTTTGTTTTAGATTTTTATGTCTAATGTGGACTGCGATGGTTCAGAGTCGTCCATCCTTGAGTGTAAACATGACGGCTGGGGTGTAACTGGTAGCTGCACCCACAAAGACGACGCCGGTGTCAGGTGTATCAAGTCAGGTGTGTTTCTTGAAATAATTACAAGTGTCAAAGAGTACAGTCTGTATAACTGCACGAAACGGCGATTTTGTCTTATCAAAGAGCACATTCAGTACTATTGAACAAATGTTACTGGATCACCCCCTTTACATACGCCATATCTTGATCTAAGACATAAACATAGACACAAAGATGCACATGCGCAGAGCAATTTTTCTTGCACGATTCTGTCCAAGGAAGAAAGGCGCAATGAGGTTAACCCTGTGTGGAGTACCAAACCGTGATACAAGGCCAGACCACAACACCCATAACTACGTGTCCTACTCTTTGCGATTAGTCAACCTCGTTCCCAGGGTCCTCTCTCTTCCTAGCTCGAGAAAGTACCCTGGTTGCGGCTGGTCACGTGTCTATGCATACAAATCAAATCCGCACCGGGGGTGGGTCTTTG
>OMLO01001108.1_pt1 | contig 20020 bp, 10 predicted proteins | sample 1674811 | NCBI WGS metagenome assembly OMLO01 (sample SAMN06265003, study PRJEB25207) | coral metagenome | isolation source: Coral host | place: Mexico:La Bocana,Puerto Morelos, Mexico | collected 2008-11-13 | reverse complement strand
TATAGATACTGATGAAATTTCCACATAAAACACAACTTTTTTTATTCATTTTCGAAACAGCCAAAATAGTCACTTATTGCAAAATGTCACTTATCGCAATATCCTCACACGTGAAAGATAAAAATAGTATCTTCACTGCGCGCGGTGAAGATACGGTTTTTTCGTAAATGGAAAAATCCTGGTATTTCATCAGTATCTATCTAATAAAAAATATTATTATCATTACTATTAATATAATTATTAAAATTATGTTATTTTTCGCTTTTCAGGCCACCAAGATCAAAGCAGTCACGTTCCCCCTGATCGGGGCAGCAGTAGGCGGCATATGTGGTGGACCCATTGGCTTAGCCGTGGGCTTAAAAGCCGGAGCTGCAGTAGCCTTAGGTGGGGGGATTGTGGGTTTCCTTGGGGGGAAGTACTTCAAGAAGAAGCAAGACGAAGCAACTGACATTGAACTTGAAAAAATGAGTTCTAGCAGAGAGGTGAAGAAACATCGTTGATACAGTATGGAGACTGAGTCCGTAAGGGTCAATACCTATTTCTAAAGGTTGTGTGGCGTATTTTACTTCACTTGGGAACGCACATTATATAAGATAGATGGGTTGTAGGGCAGCTTTTCGTAGCTGCGGGGTCCTTGAAATTACGACCTCGTAGATGTCTTTGGATAGTTGTCAGTGTGAAGCGAGGATTGTAAACGAAATTCGAGCTTTTTTGTCACGGAATATCTAGGATTGTTCTAAACCTAGGGTTATTTTACGTTTGTAGCTTAACCGAGGCCTAGGACGCAGCAGAATGTTTTACCACGCCATTGCGTGTTTGTCAAATTATATAATAGATACTGAAACCTCGACAGCCACTCTTATTTCTAACTGTTGAGTGGGGCACTAAAGAACGAAGGATGGATAATGGCCGCGCGAGGTCTACACTACAAGAGAGTTCTTGAGTAAAAAGAGTTTCGCCCGTTAATACTTGAAAAGCTTGTGTATTGAACCCGGTAAGACAAAGAAGATTCTCTTGCAACCAAATCTCAAAATCTTCTCAAAGTCAAAAAGACAAAAGTCTTGGGAGGCTGGCGAAGTTGGAATCTACATTGGTTAATTCCCTAGTGGACTGCAGAAAAGTCAATTTCAATTTCTTAGATAAATTCTAATAATCATAACATTGTTACATAAAATCACGTTTAATAAAGATGGCAACAAGACTTTCGGTTTTTATAATGCAATGACTGTTCCTTAGCTTATATCTTCTTATATCTCTCTTCGGAAAGCGTTTCTCTTTGCCCGTTTAGTTGATCCCTCGTGATGAAAGAAAAAGAAACGTCTGCGATTCGATCCGAGCAGTGCCTTGAAAGAGTTCTGCGTGAATGGCAAGCCAAAAAACCTCGCGATGGTCGTTTCCGGGAACTCAAACAATACTCTCAGGCCAATTTTGAAGCGCGTTGTTTTCGACCAAAAAGTCCGGAACTTTCAAACCAGGGGCAGATGAACCGAAATTTCTTGGGACTGACAGGTTTTTCGAAAATCCGCGAATTCTTGAATTTCTGAAATTCGAACTAATCGCACGAAATTTCCGGAAATTCAGAGAGCAAAACTAAGTGGAACGGAAATTCCCGGTAAGGAAGTTTCAAAACTTTGGTTAAGCCTCGCTAGCTGTCCTTTTTTCTCGGAAATTTAGGCAAATACCGTGCAGTAGACCACTTCGGAATTGTCTTTTGCCTCACTCAAAACGAGTTTTCTTGCGAAACCGAATGTTTTGCCCCTTCTAACTATGGTTACAACTAAAATGGTCTAAAATGAAAGGTTTTGCACGAGAACTCGTTTTGATACAGGCACAAGGTGACTCGGAAGCTGCTTACCCGCCGCGGGAAATTTCCGGATTTTTGGTCCAATGGAAAGTGCCCGTGATGACGATCAGAGACACGTGAGGTTTCTCTGGTCTCTGATTGGTCGTTGATCAGTTTTGAATTTTCACGCGCAAATAACAGCCAATCAGGAACCAGAGTGGTCTCTCTGTAGAGGCGGGAAATGAGTTAAGCGCGCGAAAAAAGGAAAGGTTGGCTTATTCTAATCTTGGTCCTTCAGCCTCGTTTACGTCTTAGGAATGTAGATAGGTAGTAAGCTGCTTGGCTTATGAATACAATGCGGAGAGGCCGGACACCCCACAATCAATACATGATTGTCATTGAACCACAGTCGCCACAAACTTTTGTGATAACCTCGTGGATCTAAATCCCAGATTTTAAAACATTTTGCCACGTTGGTCCAGGTGGTGAAGTCGTACATATTGTCCATTCTGATGTAAAAGACGTAAATCTTGTCTTCTGTGAAAGGAACGAAATCCTCGGGGTTGGTACAGGGCGTTTTTGAATGATCCAAGATTTCAGCACCTCTGAAAAAAAGGAAAATTAAATGTGAGTGATATTATTTCAGTTGCAGACTTCATTCTGGGAAACAGTAATTAAAAATTCAGGGGTATTTAACACAATGAAGACCTAGGCGCGACTCTCGGGTTTGGGGGGGGGGTACTCCCTCACAAGGGCTATGTAGGTATGTTCGGCCCTAATGGTCTGGGGTTTTGTCCTTTTTAGTTAAAAATAAGGTATCGTTTGGCTATTTTAGTCTGAGCTAAGGTATGGCTTTTAGAAAAGCCCTTTAAAATGGCATCGTTCTGATGGCGTGCGATTTTGGTTTGCCCGTGAGTGATACAACGATGGAAAGCCAATAAGATTGGCTGCTTTCAATAGAACACGTTGCCCTTAACAGCCGATATAAAATCTTTCAGAAATACTTCATTTTTTATATATTAACTGCAGTTTACCTCAACAGTCTCTCTATTTCCTTCTCATAGTTCTCCTTGTACATGATTTCCACATCCAGCTTAACGTTTGGCTCCGTGTTCAGCGCATGTTTAGTAAAGTAATGGCTTTGAAAGTATGGGTTAATATTCAGACCCTTGGCCCCAAAATGATAGGTGCGAGAGATGTCCGGTATAATGCATTCGCGGCCCTTCCTCTGACTGGGGCCCCTCATCCACATGTCCCAGTCCGAGAAGTCTTCGGGTCCAGGCCACCTTTCCTCCAGCTCGTCTTTGTACAAAGTTCGCTGCAAAACCCTAAATTTTCACATTCAATAATCAGATCCAAAATTTTCTACTTATGTTAAAATAAATAAATTAGTGGATTGAGTCGTACTAGGGCGAAAGTGGCCCAAACAGCCTCTGAGCTACCTCTCGTCGATACAGCTTTGAACCCCTTCCTTATAGAAGTTCCCGCCTTTTTCAAACCAGTTTCGCGGGAATGTTGAGCGTGCTATAACGCCTTTAATTCCCCCCCCCCCGCTTCCCATACCACTCTTGCCCCCTATCCCCCTATTCCGATGGTTCCCCTTTCCCGTCTCCTTACTGTCAACTCCTTACCATCCAAGTCCCGGCATTGTCTCCACTCTGTACATCATGGCTGGATCTTTAACTGTGTGTTGATAGCCCTGACAAAGCGAAAATTCCAATATTCAGATTAGAATCAAAACAGTCAACCAGATATAATCGACCGCCATAAATATTGCAGTTCCGTTTACGTCGTCACCCAGGAAGAACCAAAAATGCTAAATGTTCTTTCCGTTCTCCGTTCTCTCCGTTCCTCTTCTCTTCTCCTCCTTGCCACCCTTTGTCTGTCTCTCCCCCTGTCTTTCCACCCCTCCGTCCTTCCATCCTATCCCTTTTTCTCTCCCCTCCCCTCCCTCCCGTCCTCTCTCCCTCCATCCATCTTTTCCTTTCTTTTATTCTAGTGCAGCGCCTGACATCAGAGTTATTACCTGATCGTTCCAAGCTGATATGCAATAAAGACTGTCATCGTTTTCCAACACCGGAAGAAGTTGATTGAAGTAGGTGAGAATATCCACCGATACATCAAGATCCTCTTCAAGAATAATCAGAAAGTTTGCATCGGGATAACGATCAAATGAAGCAGTCAGTGACTTCTTGTAATGCTACATAAACAACAAGAGTTGCAAGTTAGAGCGTTTAGTAATTGGTTTGGCATTTATACACTGCACGACTGACTTAGAAAACTTGCGCCACTTTTTCCTCCAATCTGAAGTGAAAACAATCAAAACCAGCCGTGACTCAATCGCACTCGTTTTCCCGCGCTTTGCATCAGCTACATGTCGTTACGAGTTTTGATTGGTTCACTGGATTGTCTGTGCTCTCTGTGTTTCGCTAGAGTGATTACTTTGGTTTTTGTGTGAGGTCACTCAATTGAAAACCGCTGTAAACTCATATTACACAAATCTGGAATATGCGTTAATTGTACCGGGTAATGGATATTTCTTGCGGCCTTTCGAGTTGAGTGGTCATCGTTCGATCCTTAATTGGGTTGCTCTCTGCATCCTTTTTTTTCATGGGGAAAGCGATAACTTTTCTTTCAGGAGAAGGCAAAGATTTCAGATAATTGTTAGGACAATCAACCTTTTTATCCCACCTGGAATAGAACGAGGTTAGGAGCATGCACGCAAACTGTAGTTATGGAAATTAACGCGAACACGTGTAAGAGAAGCCGAAGACAAATAACAAACACCTTTGCTTTTCTTAACTGACAAACAAGTTATCACAAGTTTTCTAATGATATAATTAGGTTTGAAAACACTGCTTTTTATGATTCTGTTGTCCTTGAAAACATTTTAATGTTTTAAAGTTCGCAGTTTTTTGAAATATGAAAAGTTTTTCCTTGAATTCATCATTTGAAGAGCTTAACACTGTACCTGAGCGATTCTTGCATTTCGTTTGCTTACACCTACGTGTTGATCAACCTTTAACTTGTACAGTCCAGCAAGTGACGCGGGCTCTTCAAAGAAACCGTCAATAAAGACGGTTACCATGGCAGCATTCAGTCCCAGGACTCCGCGCAGCGATTTTAGCATGCAGAACAAGTAGTGTGGTCGGTTACTAGCCATGATTAACACAGGAAGATTGATGCGGCTTCCATCTGGTAATGGAGGGGGGTCAAACACTAGAGAGTCTGGGTCTTCACCTTTGGAAACAACAAAATAGAAAATTCACGCCTTTAAATGTGCTGAGTGCTGTGTACAATGTTATGACAAGACCTCTCCGGTGATGCTTGCGCAACCAATACAGTGGTGAAAAGTTTTCCTTTAGTTTTGCATAGCGTTCACTTGGAATTCTTGTTAGCCCACGCGCTTGCGGCTTGAATAGGCGGCGAGATGACTGAGACTCGGTCGCTAATTTATTGTGCGGACCTCCCAATGTATTAATAATAATTGGTATTATTATTCGACCAGGTAGTCTCGAGGAGGTCAGTCCGGGCCTTTTTTTCTTTTCGAAAGCTGGCAAATTCATGGCCAGAGTGCCATGCAATAAACCAATACTAGCTTTTCCGAGAGGTACTGGGAATATTGGCCCTCAGTCGTTTTTGTTCGGACGTCGCATACTGTACGGTCCTTGCGCTCGTTGGTAAGAGGTTATGCATGATACATGATCAGGTGTGATAATGATAATGATAATGATGATCGATGGAAATACAACTCAGTTAAATCCAAGTTGATGAAATTAAATATCCTAAATACGACATGGGATATGCTTTTTTTCAGTCGACGCAGTTTCCGTATTAACTACATCTTTTCAAAGCTACAAGATGAACTACTTACATTTGCAAATCTCTTTGTATCCATCAAACCTATCGCAAAACTCTTTCCTTCGACTGTTGGCTTCGTTATTTTCCCAACTGCACTTTACAGTCATTTCCGTTCTTAAAGGAACTCTGGTGTGAATACTGACAGGAGAGGCCCATTCCTGGCTATTCAGTGAATGCTGAATCCCTTCGGCATACACGAAGTGTTCATTGTTTACAATCTGTGTCACGAATGCCCACATGTCTCGCCATTGTAATTGGTTTATGTAAGTGCTGCCTAAGCTTTTAAGGAAGCTTCGCGAGGAATTCATTAAGTTCGTGGTCGCCTCATCCTGTTGAAAAGAAAGAAGATTATTGCAGTTAGGGACAGACGAGTAATTCCCCCCTACAGATGAAAAGGTCGTGCAAGTCAAGTCAAGTTAAAAGTCAAGTTAAAAGTTAGAATAGTGACAAAACTAACTACATTTGAAGTGCAAATCACTTCCTAAAAGCTAACACAATATGGTAATGATGTATTGAAGGATCTGTACGATCACGTCTTGTAACCTCAACTCAGCCTTGGAAAGTGGACTACGAGTAAGCTTCACCTACAGTCCCACATAAGCTTCAAAACACATCGAGAGAGAAGCGCAAATAGCAGTGTGGGCGAGGCTGAAGACATCAGAGATTAAACTCGTCTTTGGCGTCCGATTTACAAGGCAAATTAGAGGATAGTTTCAGCGTACGGAAGAGTACTTTTTCGTGTTTATATAGCCTCATCAAGGGAGGTTGGAGAATGGAAACCCTAAATGAGTCGAGGTTTTGCAAAACTCTTCAGAATTCTCCCAGACTCCTGAGTGTTTCGGTGAAGCTATGTAAACATGGAAAAGGACTCCATTGTTTTTATAAAATATTTCTAAAAAATACGCGCGAATCTAATTAAACGCGTCCGAGCTGTGTTTACATACTTTTATCTAGCCACATCTATCGACCAATCAGAGCGCACGTTGTACCTCAGTTATTTTATAAATACAAATGATTGCACATTTATTTGTCTATTAAGGCTAGTGATCTTACCTTGACAGCAAAACAAAGTATTCTTTCTTCTCGCAGACTTCGGATGAAATCTATGAGTTGTTTGGACTCTTGGCCGGTTGAATACGTATCAAAAACACGCCAGGTTGTCACTGTACCCTTGGCTTGATGAAGAACCACAACATGTATCCCAATTGATTGGGTTCCTTCATAAACCTAGAATGAAAAGATAATAAGCATATATCCATTTGGGAAAAGTATCAGAGCTTTGTGATATTTTTTAAACCCTTTCACCGCGGGTCATTTTATCATCCCTGTGCGGGCCAAATGTCATTGTTTTTTTGCGTCAAGTGCCTGTCACCAAGTGAACTGGTCTTTACTAGACACTCATAACATTATTTCCTGGCGGTTTCATTGTTGTTATAATGTGCGGAAAAATTCATACAAGTACTCTGATTTAGGACGTACTCAGTACGTCCTTATAGCATACAAGAAGTCTGATACCGGACATGCTCAGTACGTCTTAGTTTGACTAGGCCTATGATCAGTAACAAGAAACCCATATTTCTTTTAATCCGAGTGGAAAAGCGCAAGTGGAAGTGCTTTTTTCTAAGGGAGATAAAACACAGTAAAAATCGGCATGTAACTTTGAAGTCTGGCAAAAGACGTTCTTGTTTCTTGGGGAAGTTATTGGCAATTTATGCTTAGTGTTATTAATTTTTATGAAGGAGACATAGTTGTGGATTACCAAAAAAATAAATAAACTTGGATTTGGTTTTCAGATATGCAATATTTATTCATTGACTAAAATACTATTTAACTGTAACCCACATATAAGAACCTGCTTGGTCTTACTTTTCTAAACAGGTTATTATAATTATTTGGGGGTATTAAAATGCCAAACGTCTGCCAGTAGGTTCTCGGTATACAACTTAGTTCTTACAAGTGGTATTTTAATATATCATAATCAGAACCTTTGATTACATTGAATTAATTTTTCCGTCACTACCGGCGAGAATCGGGGGAGACAATTCCAACCCAGACAAACGTGTCATAACCCCAAGAAAAGATTGTTAATTTTAGATGGGAATGCAGCGAATATTGGGTAAGATACCAGAGATTCTGATTATAAATCTGTACAATTTATGAAGTGTGTTTTATTCTAGGGAGAACCGGCTGTATCGCGCCCAGCATAATTAAGAATAGACAAGGACAATTTACATACTCACCAATTTGCCATTGACCGCCACTGAAACATTTTCCTTGCTCGAGAAAACCTGTATGTCAAAATAACCTAAAAAGGAACAACAAGAGAAAAGAAAGCAAAAAAGATTGCAGTAAAGCTAAAAATTCTATAAAAATTTTTTTCATATTTTACAACTTGGTCTTCAAACATTTGTTAAAAATTTCCCTGACACTTCTAGCATAATGTTTCACAAGTAATTTAGTTAGCTCCGCGGCGAACGGGTAAGATGAACCAAATTGGAGACTAAAACGGTTACCTACACGGGATTGCCTGATGTGTCCCGCAACAAAACAAGATATACTCACTTGACGCAGTGGTTGTCTTCACAACATCGCTGTCGGCGCCCTCACGTGAACGATAGAGAGATTGTCTAGGAGTTTCATGTTCAACAATTGACTTTTCACCTTCAGCGTTCATTCTCCTCGTCTCCAGTATAAATAATATATTTCCTAGAAAGGTTAAAAACACTACCAAACCTAATAAAATGCGGATTAGTGTCGCCATTGTGAATTTTCGATGTACTCTGTGTACGGCTCCATAGGCAGGTATTTCAATGTTACAGGCCGAGGAGTTTGGGACGGGTTTTGACGATGAATCTTTTCGTGTCTTCATGGAGATTGTCCAGATTTGCCGATATAAATGCAACGTTTGGGATGCCGTCAAACTCCGCGCTCAGATATAGTCTAAAGCAGGCAGTCCGTGGCAGTCCATTTGAATTGATGATGTGGAGAAACCCGAAAAGTGAATTGAATAAAATTATCGAATGAAAATTGTTCCTGTGTTACCTACGGTAACCTAGGAACTGCCGCGCAATCTTCTAAAATAAATGCTTCGAAAAGACTGGACTGATCTTTGTTTGTCTAAGCTTTTTATGAAATAAACAATAATGGAAATCCTACAATTTAGGAAACGTTTATTTAACTCGAATCTTTATTAAACAAATTTTTAAGAGGGTGGCTCTTGATTTACCGCATAACGATGGCCCATGCTTAAACACTGCGCGAGAGTTTTAGTACGGCTTGGATAGATTTAGTGCCTATGTCAATTTTCGTCCGTGCTCGGTACCAATTTCATTCTACGAGCTGTGCAACACATTTTACGAAGTGCAAATGAAGCTTGAATTTGTATGGATGCACATTATTACCTTAAAACCAAAAGAAACTCGTCAGGTCTAAAAATAAATTGAGGCACTACGCCAAAGAAATTTGAATACACAGCCTTGTTACTACGGTTAGGCCTGGCGTCCACACTAACGGAACTTTTCTAATACTCTCTATAACCGTATGATTTACAAAACGCTAACTTCCGTGTGGACGCAAAACATCTTGAAAACGGAGCTTTTCTAAAACGATACGTCAAGATAATCATATGTGATTTCCTTGCCCAAGTTTTTATCAAACACAAATACAAAATGACCGTTGGCTGTTGTGTTTTTTTTTAATTCCGGCTCCAGCTAGAGAACAGTTGTTGTGCTATGACAGCGAAACCTCCCTTTTCAAATTCGACTGGCTCACTCGGCTGATCCACACAACTATCGTCCAGTTTGGAAATTTAAAGCTTTATTCAAAATATTTTTATACACAAAATGCCATGGGATATATTTTTGAAATGCAAATACCTAACTAGTTTAAACAGTTTAATCCCTTGGCATCTAAGTACGCATTTATACGCGTCGTTCATGATCACTTTTGGCGCAAAAATATTTCAAAATGGCCCATTATACCTTCAATTGATCAAGGTCCCATTTCCAGGATTTGCTCATAATTAACACCCATCATTTTAAGGCAGCCATGTAGAAAGAATATTATATGATACAAAAAGGGTGGCGAGAAAAAAAGGGCCGAGAAAAGCAATGTAAGAGGCAAGAAGAAAAATTGGAAACAGGAAAAATTTTGGCTCATGCGCATGCCCAAGATTAAAATACTCACGTCATCACGGTTTGCGCATCTGGAAAAGTTCAGCCTAGTTCGTTTGTAACGTGTCAATCTTCTCCATCCTTGACCATCCTTGTTTCTTTAAGGTTTATTATTATCTCTATAGTAGTATTCTATCTTAGTAAACTATTATTCTCAGGTTTGCTTCAATTTAAAAGTTATTTTTCAGGGTTTTCAGTTGCTTTGCAAAGTAGAGGACATGGTTGTGAAAGTACCGGACGTGAAATTTGTCTTGGCGCCGCAAGGCGCCTTGCGAGCGCCGAAGGCGCAAGCACCTAGGGTGGTCTGGGGGCAAATTGACACTCAGAAATGCCGTTTCCAGCGTTTCTCAGGCAGGGCTGGAGTTCACTCAAGTCTCGTTAAAAGTAAAATATTGAATGAAAATGGACTGTAAAAGTAAAACTCCCAAATATTGGTATCAAAGTACCGGACGTGGAACGAGAAACGACCGGACGATACGTCCGACCTCCGGCCTCAAACGAAAACCCTGATTTTCGCATGCCCAAGATACCATGACTGAGCCCCTTAAAGGTTACTCGTTAGCGCTTACGCACAACATTTGACACGGAAAGAGTCTTGGTTTTAAAGAAGAAAAATATATTTCTGAACTTATTCAGTAGTGTTATCGTTTCTCAGCGTAGGTTCCGCCGTTTGCGCAAATCTAAGACATCAGGGAGTTCACCAAACCACGACGGCGACGCCTAGGACAACGTCGATTAAAAATGAATTTACATTTTACCTACTAATCTTGCCGGATATTCTGAAGTCATTTACTTTGTTTATCCGTTCAAAACTATCGCAAAACTAAATCCGGAATACGGCGGTAAATTTGAAATAAAATTTTCAAAAATCAGCCGTCGTGGTATACGTTCTCCAGACAACACCAGAAGCTCCTGACAACACAAAATTTGGTCTTTCACGTTCGTAGAAATGTAACACGCACGTGCACAGCCATTGTACTGCTTAATTCTTTTGTTCAGTGACGTTCCCGTTGAAATTGCCGTCGTAGCTTCATAAACTCCCTCCCTATCTTTTGGAGAGCGATCCATGCAATGTCTTCTTGTTCGCGGGGGCCTTGGGATTCGTTCAACGCATTTTTCGCATGACCATTATCTTTCTGGGAAACACCAAATTTTCCCCAAGGTGCAAGGTAGACAAAATTGATGAAAACACAGTCACATGTACTACTGTACTGGTTTTAAAGCCTCAGTGTTAATATAGCAAACAGTTAGTCGTCCATTGTAGTGATCTTATCTCCATTAAAGAGAGCATGACGGATCAGAGAGTTTATCTCCAGAAAGACTTAATTCTGAAGGTAATCCCTTTGAAGTTTTTTTTTCACTGCTGGTCTCAAAAATCCCAGGAGGGTCTAAAAATAGCCAATCCTGTCACGCGAACTTTAATCAAGTGGACAGCCCAAACAACAAATAGGCTTTTTGCCTTTTGTGTGAAAACGAGTCTGCGTGCGAAACTATTCATAGTTGAAAATGTGTTTCACCTACATGTTCATTTTTATATGAATTAAACTTAAGAAAGATTTTGCACTTAGCCTCGCTTTGAAACAGTGGCACAAGGAAACTGGGTAGTAGCGTGTTCTCCTCGAAAACCTTTTCGCAATGTGCGAGGTAACATCATCCGCGAGAAAGCTGGATACTATGCCTAAAAATAACTTGAGAGGGATTTTCTTGGGTATAAGGCCTTTATGCGGGATCAACTCTCTTACCTTCATTCCCTCTTGTACACAGCACCACCCTTTCGTCTTCTAGGGTTAAGCCAGTGTTCGTTAATTTATTTTGCAAAGAAGTTCTCGTCGGATGGTCGAGTCTCTTTGTTCGGCATATAAATAGGTTCAACATCACTAGGTTTTTTATTACAATACGGAGACACAGGGCAACCAATGTATATCACGTGATTTCCCTTAACCCACATTCGCCACAGACCATTGTGGAATCCGCGAGCGTCCAAATCCCAGATTCTGAAACATCTAGCGACATTCGTCCACGTGAGATAGTCGTGAGGGCCTTCCATCCTGATATAGAACAGGTAAATCTTGTTTTTGGTGTCAGGGATGAAGTCTTTGGGATTTGTACACGGTGTTCTTGAATGATCAAGAAGTTCCGCTTCACTGCATGGAAGGAGGGAGGAAAAAGCAGTGTTAGATAGGCATAAAGAGTTTTTAAAAATTAAATCTGACAGGAGTTAATTTTAACTCAAGTAGCCTGCGCTGCCAGTGGTCTCCCTTGAAACATTATCTGCTTTTTGGGCGGGGTTGTCGGTCTTTGAGTGGTACAATAATTTTTCTTTCGTGCTTTTGCATTCTAATAGATCATTCTTTTCGTTGTTTAGACATACTAACCTTCCGAAAAATACAAAATGATTAATTTAATAGGAACTTAACAAGATGGGGAAATTATCGGTTAATTTTTTTTTAATGACGCACAAGGTGAAACGAGGAAGGCTGCTTTATTGATAGTCTGAACAAGTTACCAATTATAAGTTTGAAGCGAAACTCCTAAATTGAAGTAAGTCTCCTTTAGTAAGTGTGTTGTAGGCGCCAAAATTCGTGGTTTTAGCTTTGTGTTTTAAGTTTTTGCGTAATTAGCTTCCTTTGTTTTATGGCCTTTTTTTGTATACGCTATAAATGAATACACTTTAAGTTCAGTTAAATATAAATATATAAATATACATTACTTGACCACTCCCTCAACGGGGCTTTTCAGGGCCAGTAGAAACAGAAACAGAAACTTGTTAAGAATCCCAACTGGTAGGAGGCGGACCAGCTGGCTATTTACAAGCGTGGAGGAGTTGAATTCGGGACCACCGAAGACAAATCCATCCGGTGGCAGGGAGCAGGATTTGAACCTGGGACCTCGGGCTTACAAATCCAGCGCCCTAACCACTAGGCCACGCTGCCTCCCAGTTCCCGCGTTATATTTTTAGTTTTTTAGTCGGTAGCGTCTTTGGTCTGTTTAGTCTCCCGGTTCCTTTGGTTGGTCACATTCGTCTTGTAAGTATCTTCGTTTCTATCGTTTTGCCGCTTTTCTGCATTCTTCATGTTCGGTCGCTGTTAGTTATTTTATGTTCATTCCCGTGTTTGTCATTTTGTTATTTTCAGTTACCGTGTTCATTCTATGTATGGTTTGAATTCGAGTAAAAGCGTGTGCGACAATAGTGTCTCAAACTCACTTTCTTCCTTAAGAGGTATTAACTTTTCCTGTAAAGATGTTGCAATTGTTTCTTTTTCAGCTTAACACCCAAAAGATTCCATGGGTACTAAAATACCTTTAACTGCTGTCTCCATGCTGTTACAGAGGAAATAGTACGCGTCTGCACACAGGAGTGTTAGCGGTAGAAAACCACAATCCCAACCACTTTTATGTGAGAGTCTTTCCGTGGGATATTTACCTCAATAGCCGATTGATCTCTCGCTCATAGTTATCCTTGTACATGAGGTCAGCGTCTATTTTGACATTAGGCACTGTGTTTATGGCATGTCTCTTGAAATAGGCGTCATTCATCGCTGGGCCCACGTTCAGGCCTTTGGCCCCAAAATGATAGGTGCGAGAGATGTCCGGTATAATGCACTCGCGGCCCCTTCTTTGGTTAGGCATTCTCATCCACATGTCCCAATCCCAGAAAACATCGGGGGCAGGCCACTTTGCCTCGAGTTCGCCTTTGTATAATTTACGACTTAGAACCCTTAACAAAATTAAACAATTTACCTTAGAAATCATTTGTACTGTTAATTTCTATAGAATATCGACTAACAAAGGAGTTTTAAAAAGATCCATGTTCTTAATTAATAGAAAAAAAAATTTCTTTTCAAATATTCGGACCCATTAGATTGAAAGTAAGAAATTGAAACAAACTACAGTGAAATTCCGGCGGTTAATTCGGTGAACAACGGGCCACAAAATCTGGTCCTATTTACGGGGTGGCAGTGTTAAAGGGGTTATTTAGATACAGTGAAATTCCGCCTCGCGGCCACCCCGTCAATGCAGGCGTTTCGTTATTACGGGCACTTTATTTTGCTCCGAGCAAAACCTCAGTTAGCCATTTTCTTATTTAAAGAAACCCTTTAACACGGCCCTTTTAATACAGCCAAATTTGTGGCCTGTTGACGACCGGTTTAACGGGGTCCAATTGTAAAGAAAGTGACCGACTGAACTTTTGTGGTGCCTGACAGTAAGGCTAGGCTTCATTGTACTGTGACTGTTCCTAGTGTAAAACTGTTCATTTGTCCATACTTACCAACCTAGTCCTGGCATTGTCTCAATCCGGTAAGTCATGGCTGGATCGTAGACAGTGTAATCATAACCCTGCGTCAAAAACGACAAATACAAGCTTTTATATATCTTGTCATTCGTTCCGACTTGTGAATGTGAATTGTGAATTAAAGAAGGCCAAAGCATTCCTTTTGGTTAGCGATCCAGCTCGAATATCTGCTGTGGGTGTCATTTTTGAGAATAAGATCATTTTGGATATTTTAAGAATATTATCATTTTGGTCACGCGATATTTTGTGCCATGGTGGTCTATGATACAGTGAAGGAGCTAAGGGAAGAAGACTCGGGTCATGCCCTCCCATTTACCTGAAACGTAAACGGCTGGAAATAAGTCAGCTTTTTCCAGCCTTGTTAGAAAAAAGAGTTCGTTTGCAGCCTCTTCAAAGGCACCGCTGAATCCGCAACAGAGTAATGGAGTATTTTTCTAGAGATTAAGAGGTTGACGCTGGTTTCTTGGAACCCCGCTCTCTTTCCCTCTTCCATTTTCGTCACCAGAACCTCAGTTCCTTTTTCTTATAAATGTTGAACAGAACAAACTGCTTGGGACATGTTAAAAAGAGTAGCACTGGGTAAAACAAAAGGAACCTCTGCACCATCGTTCTCCTCGTTCTCGTCCCAAGCCTTCACGTGTCTCTCTTGGACGAGGGGGTCTTAGCACGACAGAACTGCATGTTTGTGTAACCACGCGCTATACAAACCTGATCATTCCATGCCGATATACAGTAAACAGTTTCATCGTTTTCCAAGACTGGTAGAAGCTGGTTAAAGTAAGTGAGGATATCAACGGAAACGTCAAGGTCTTCCTCGATGATTACTACGTATTTGGCGTCAGGAAAAGCATCAAAAGATGTTGTTAGTGACCTCTTGTAGTGCTAGAAATTACAAAAAAAACAGTAAAAAAAGGTCATTACACAGCTGTCTGCTTAGATGCCTAACTTATAAATGCAAGCGACGCTGAAGGTAGACTTGCTTTGATTTAAACCTCGCTGCTTTTCTCATGTTAATATCAACTCATTAGAACAAGTTGATTTACACAAAAAACTAGTAAGGTCTATATGAAAACAAGGTCCTCAGCCTTTCAAAGGCCAGGTCACCGAGCAGAGAACTGTAAAATGGCCTTTTACGATAACAGTATAAATCCTTGCCCGCTCATTGGCTCATTGACTGTCAATAAGAGGACGGACACCTGAATGTATACAACAAAAACAAGCTTTATTACCAAATTAAAAAGTTAAATTTGAGGTGGGGTTTCACCTGAATTTGAGTGAAATTTTAATAAGTTTAAAGAAGAGATAGAAGGAAGAAAATTATTTTTGAAACACCACCAGACAGTTGACCCCAAAGCGAGAGCATCCCAGGCTGTCAGGGGACTGTTTGGGTGTCCATCTACTAATATTTCACTTCAAATTCTAATTTTAAAATCACTTTAAATCCTCACCATTTCTTATTTCCCTAAATTTCACTAATCCATTGAGAAAAACTATCTCCTCCCAAATATTCTCAAAAATCACCCAAAAATTTACAAAACTCCGCACAACATAGATTCGTGAGATGAATGAACAGTTTTTCGATTGCTTGAAACGCGAACGAGATATTCGCATTAAACCCAAGTTACGACGGAAAAACGGCCTTCAGGTAGAACTCCACCTTAACAACCTCGTTCCCAGGGACTTTTCCCCGCATTGTTCAAGCCAGGGGAAAAGTCTCTGAGATCGAGATTGTAAACTTAATTTACAATATAATATATTAGTACAAAAAGGTAACGTTTACTCAGAATAACTAAAAAGCTTATCGAGCCGAGTAAAACTAAATAATCTTTAAATGCAGGATCCACTCGGCTATCGCCTTGTTGACGCATAGCTACTTCGACAGTGTTGTGACGAAATTCGCGTTAAATAACAGGACAGACGCATGAAAATCCGACGGCAATCTGTTAAATTGCGAGATTTCAGTCATCGAAATAATTTTCGCTATTTATCAACTTGAAACTGATAAAGTTAAATTACCTTCGAGAGTGAAAGATACAATTTACAAAACTAGAAGTTATCTTTCAGTAAGAGGTATAGCCTGTTAAAACAATAAAGAGACGAAACAAAAAGTAGTAGTCGAGAGAAAGGCAAAGTTCTCTGCTGGGTTTGAGTCCTATGTTGAGGGAAAGGTGCTAGCTGTTGTCTCTTTGTATGGGAGAAGAGTCCAGTTGCTGTCGGTCTTAGTCTAATACTGTGGCGACGTTGATAACTCACTTGTAATTTCATTGTTAATGGGGTGGTAAGTGGTAAGTTAGCCTTTTCTGTTTGTAGCTTGTCGGGATGTTTTTGTGGAAGACGAAAATGGCGCTTGGGTTTTTAACTTGAGCAAACTTCGCGTCAGAGGATCGCCAATTTCTGGAACCCTGCTAGGATTTCTGATGTAGGAAGTGGTCTAAAAATAGCTTGAGGCTACAGCGTTACCTTGGGAACAAGACCTATCATAATTCTCCTATTTTATCCTCTCTTGTCGGTACTGATATTACTTTCATAATTCTCTTTGTGTTGATGGGGTAACCTCGGTCCCAAGCAAGGAAAAAGGCCATGGGAACGAGGTTGTTCTTACTATAACCACGTACCTGGCAGATCCTTGAATTCTTTACACTAACGCCCTCATGTTCATAAACCCTGACGCCAAACATCCGTGCAACTGAGGCGGGCTCATCAAAGAATCCGTCAATAAAAACTGTTACCATGTCCGGATTCAGACCCTGGACTCTTCGCAGTGACTTGAGCATTCTGAATAAGTAGAATGGGCGATTCCCAGCCATGATCAACACAGGGAGATCAATGCGACTGCCATCTTCGAGAGCGGGAGGATCGAAATCGATCGACTCTGGATCCTCGCCTGAGAAAACACAAGTTTAAACAACTATTGTTTTGTAAATCTCTCGAAATATAGGTTCAATCTCAATGCAAACGACGGTGACATTTACTGGGAAAACATTTTACCCCATATTTCCTTAAAGTAGATGTATTGTAGTGGAAAGACAAAATTGTTGTGGGGACAAATATTTAGGAATTATATTTCTAAGAAAACGTAGTTTTGGAAAGCTAAGGTTAGCTTGGATATGTGAGTATTTTCTGGAGCCCATCGTTGTGCGAGCAGTTGCGTAGCAACTCCAACACGAAGCTAAGAATTTGAAGTGTGGTCGGAGACAAAAGTTCTAACATTTTTCCAGACTGTAACGCGAATTCATCAATCATAGAAGAGTTTCTGGGAGTTCAAATTGTCTCCTCGTTTTTCCGAAATCTCTTTTGCACTTCCATGCCACTATCGTGTGCTTTCGTCAAGTCTGAACGTATTCAAATGTTTATTGAAGTGGGCACAAGTTTAAGCTTGTTTGACAGGCTGATATTAACTAATCGTTTACTTTCAGCCTCTTTTACCACGCGCTGATGACATAAGATTAGAGCGGAAGAAACTCCGCTTATCTCAAACCGTTACTAATTAATCTATCACGTATTAGCAAATTAAAGGAAAACACAATTTGGATATCCGACTTAACATGTAATTAGCATGCGAAAGATTTCGATTACATTCCTCCATTTTCTACTTGGTTGAGGTGTTGAATGAGGAGATTTATCAAGCAGTCGAGACAGATACACTCCATATTTTCCACTCTCGTCCCGGTATCTGGAATGTGTTAAACATGGTCTCTCGTGTTTAACGTATAGGGGAATCCTTGTTTACAATATTTGCCTCATTAGCATAAGCAATTCGGTTTCTGATAGAGCTACAAATAAATCAGTTCTGAATACGGCTGAAAGTTCATAGTATGATTACCTCTACCAGTGAATATGAGCCAGCTCTATTGAATACTTTTTGCGCAACACGGGCTTGAAAACTCAAAATTTTACAAAGAATGTATGAGCTCATTAGCACTTTTGCCACCCAGAGATTTTGCAGTTTTTGAAAGACAATTTCTCCCTGAATATTATACACAAAGAGCTAAAACTTCCACCATGTATTAAATTCCACTAGCTCTTTAGCTGCCTGGAGTCAATTTATATCTAACACTTTTCCTTCAGTACGTAAAGCCCTATGCAAATGAGCAAAAATGTAAACAATGACGTCAGCAAGGATCCCCCATAGCAACAATTGCCATCACTAAATTCTCAATGGCCCCCTTAATTTCTCCCGGTTGGTTCATCTCGTCTTAAAGACGTTTCGTTTTGTAATTTACCTGAGCGTTTATTAAATACTCACAGTGACAGACGCGTCCATATCCTTCGAATTTCTGGCAGAATTCCTTTCTTCGTAGATTGCTGTCGTTGTTCTCCCAGCCGCATTCGATAGCCACACCTTGTTCACGTTTCAAAGACGTTCGAATCATAACCGCTGTAGCCCAGTGGTCAAAATCGGGTGTTTTTTGGTGACTCTCAGCCAATACCTTTTTCTCTTTGCTATTCCGCTGAAATATGAAAGCCCACATATCTCGCCAGCCAAGATCTCTTATGAAGCCACTTCCCAACTTCTCAAGGTAGTTGCGAACTTCATTTCCCAAGCTCAAGGCTCCCTCATCCTGAAGTTGGAAAAAAAATTGATATTTTTCAAAGTGCAAAACTATGACTAGTGGTGGAGCTGGCCTAAAATAACTTTATAAAATAGATAGGTCCGTACGCGCGCTCTGATTGGTCAAAACCCCATGATTTATCAGGGTATAAAACATAGAAAAAGAGTGTTTTTATGTTTTTCGCCAAAGCAAATGAAAAAGCCTATTACACTGCAATAAAACTACGTTAAATAAAGAGTTAGGTTACTAAAGGAGAGATCATTTCATTCATGCACCGTGGCCAGAAGGAACGAAACTTATTCGCTACAGTTTTTGACCTTTCCTTTTGGACATTTTACAACGTTAAGAAATGTAGTTGTCGCTGATACTGTGACATTTAAAACTTAAATTAAAGAATCTATGCCAAGATGTATTGCCACAAACAAAGTTTCTCTCGAATCGAGAGAATTTTGCTTCCTAAGGTAAAAAGCAAAATTGAAGAGGTATTTCTAACACTTGTTAAAATTGGGTGAGATGGGCTCCTGATGTAGATTATTAAGCAACAAACAACAAGTTTCTATGGTTTATAGGCTGATAAACCTGTTGAAAGAACATGAGAAGAGTTCGTAAATCACGAGTCGCCGGCTCGTAATTTACGAATTCTTCAACTTGGCTATCGAATGCTTCCATGGGTTTACCGGCACAATAAACCATAGTTGATTGACCAATCAGAGCGCGCGCATTGATTTGATTATTGCCCCCGCAGGGTTTTGACCAAAACCCGAGGAGGCATCATTGTAGTCCGCGCGTAAATAGAAGTACTTTAGAAGCAGTACTTACAGTATGAATATACAGTCGAGTTGTCTGAAATGAGACCGCAAATAGTATCGGGAGTTGATGACGTATAAGCTTTTGTAGTTGGGTGAGGATATTTTGCAGTTTCCTTCGAGTTTTCAGAGTTTTATTGGTTTCACAAGGTCTAGGTGCCGACACGTACGCAAATGATATGATCAAAAACAAGAATAGTATGTATTGGTCTAGAAATTTCTCTTGTTAGCGTGTTTACAGCGATGAAATAGTGTGTTCGTTGGCCGTCGTGGTAAAATCGTGAGGTGAAAGTTGTAACATGCAGTCACGGAAGCAAACCCATCGAGAGTTTGTCTTTCACTTTTGCGAACGCTTACTACGATCCATATAAGTTTTACAATAGATCGAGGAATCAATGATATTTATTTGCAGGAAATGTAATATCTTTCGAGTAACATTCATCGTTGATTCCTTTCAGCAATGTTGAAAATGTGAATTGGCCACCGTAACGAGTTATAAAGCTGACGTTTCGAGCGTTAGCCCTTCGTCATTCGCTCTGACGAAGGGCTAA
>OMLO01001106.1_pt1 | contig 20031 bp, 24 predicted proteins | sample 1674811 | NCBI WGS metagenome assembly OMLO01 (sample SAMN06265003, study PRJEB25207) | coral metagenome | isolation source: Coral host | place: Mexico:La Bocana,Puerto Morelos, Mexico | collected 2008-11-13 | reverse complement strand
ATTCATAATTCATATAGGCACTGTCGCATGCATACGAATTTTGGAAAAAAGTTGACACATGAAGCATTTATGACCCTAAATCCAACTCCTCGGACATGTGCAGAACAACTGGCAAAACCCGGTCGCACGCAAAAACGATGGAACATCCTGGAGAAGAGTCATGGTCACATGCTAATGACGGCTACTGTTACAAAGTATCTAAATCTACCTGGAACGCCAAAGCGTCCAGAAAAAATTGGCGACCTGAAATAATAAAGCGACTTCGATGATATTCTCGCGACTGAAGGGGCACTGCCAAATTTTCTGGACACTTTGGTTTTCCAAAGGGTTCAAACAAGTTCGGGCCTTTTCCTGCTCCGTGCACGTCTCACTGAAAGGATGTGATGGTATATGAAGCATCGATGCAAAAGGTTTTTTTCAATCGTTGCTATAGGTTTTTTTAGGTGTTTGAATCCCCAACAGTTTGAAAAGCATGGTTCACCCTCAAGATTTGCTTTGGGGTTGGATCATATATATGGCTTGGAGCCATGGATTTATAAATTCATGGATTAATCAAATCAGCCCATCATGGGCCGTGTTCTGAAACTTCCGCCCCGCACCGCTCATGGACACAGCGGAGCCTTAGAGACACGAGTGCAAGTGGAGGACAGCAAATGGGAGAAATCAGTGGGGGCCTGGCTGGGTACAAATGGGGCTCTATCATAAACACCCTGGATCCCAGTTGTGCTGGACGATGTTTAATCATGTTTATCAAGGTTTGAGTCTTCCCGTCTTCTCTGTCAAATTGAACCCATGCAAAAAGGCATTGTTCCTGTAGTTTGAATCGGAAATCGTAATGCTACACCTGGACTTGATACAAGCCCTTTAGAACCAGAAGGATCATAGGGGGACAAACCCAATGAAAAAAATCAGGGGTATAGAGCCAGTAAAGCTCCCAAGCCATTGGTTGTTGATGATGGTCTTTCACGGATGCTGATAGTTAAAGAACACCCGTCTCCAGAACTAGTTGGCCATGCTACTGTTTACAGGGTTCAGTGAAAAAATCCCTTGTAATGATCCTGGCTTGACTTGATTTCACTTTTTGGATTTCTATAGCCCAGTCCACCCAAATCCCTTGGATCCGGCAAGGAACTCAATTCCTTTGAAGATTCAGCTGCATCAGCTGCCGGTCTCCTGGAAAGAGGCGGGACACCGGCTGATGGGAGAACCCTAAGACATTAAAATGTGAAGTGGACTTTGGGCCTTTAGAAAATGAATAAAGGGAAAACTAATCCGGGAAAGCATTTTGGCTCAGGGTTTTTTCCAGTTTGGCACCATGCCATCTGAACTAGCAAGGCAGTTGGAGAAACTTTCTATAGTGAGATCACGAATTCGGAAGGGTAAGCCATGGTTGAGGGAGCAGCTGACCGAGGATGGTGAGCAAGTGATTGGCACTGCTAGCCTTCAGTGGAATTGCCCAATTCTATCACTCCTCATAGACCATTATGGTTTGAACCTTCAGTTGATCCCGGAGCTCACGAAGAGAGTCCTTTGCTTCTAATGATTCAATTTTTTGATCTTGCCCCCAAACACCCCAAATAGGTCAACATATTGATGAAACTTAGATGTGTGTAAATAGATTGCGTCCGATATTGGTTTTTTCTTAGAGCCATGGGATTCCCAATAAAAAGGTGAAAGGCTTGTACAAGCTGCTTTGCTTTACACCTGACGATGCTCGTCAAAGTTGGTTGGATGCTTGGTCATTGCGCCGGATGCTTCGCTTTGCTTGCAGAAGGCAGGCAGACAGCAAGCGGCGTGGCCAAACCCCTCGTGCCACTTAGTGCATGGTTTACTACAAGTTTTTCAAAAAAGGGAATTATATAGTTGGGATGTGGATGGAAACCGTATGGTTTGGATAGGTTTTTTCAATAAGGTTTATATTTTCGAAGGTCGATCATTGTTTTTTTGGCCCCAAAATTACGTAAGGATCCTCGACTTGTAGAGCTGTTCAAGAAGATCGAGGGCCTACGCAATGAGCAAGTACCAACAGAGAGGATCAGAACAAAATCAGGGACATTCACCAGGTGGGATGATCTTGAAGACATATGGGATGATGGTCATATTTCCATAGAAGATCATGGGAACATGGAAGTTGCCGCCATGGAAGAGAATCCATCATGTGACGAGGGTGTTGACCCCACCTACATGCTCAGCCCTTTCCTGACCAGGAAGCGCAAAGGTGAATCTTTGCCATGTAAGGGACCTACTATCAAAGATAGACCCCAAAAAAACATGATAAAGTCGACATGGATGGCACTACCAAGGGTGATGGTAAAGAACGTAAGAGGGCTCGCAAAGACATCAAGGACAAGGACAAGAACGCGGACAAGGAGTGTGAAGAGGAGAATGGGGGGAAGTTGGGGAAGTTAAAGCGCTTATCCAGCTCTTCTGGGAGATCCTCTAAGCGGAAGGAACTTGACCGTATACAATGTGAGATTTCCGAGATGAAGTCCAAGCTTTCCCGGAAGCCAAGCCCCCTGACTAAACCTTATTTTCTGGAAACCATATATATATATATATATATTCCATGTATAAGTTAGTCAATTTCAACACTACCAGGGTTTTCTTCTTGGGCGAAACAGTTTACTTAGGCGAGGTGGTGGGGACGATTGTGATCGATGACAGCCCTGTTGCTCGCAAGAACAAGGGTGTTGCTCCTAAGAACAGTGGTGTTGCAGTATCAATTGATGAGGACTGGGATTCCACAAAAAAATGCTTTCACCAAAAATATGTTATGAGAACATGTATATATATATATATATACTCAAAAGGGATCCAAGTTTTGATTTCGTCACACTTGCGAACAGCAAAAAATCATTTCAATTGTCATGTTTCTAAATTTAATACCAAGATCAAGAAAGGAGTGTTGATGTATTATCTATGGCCCCCTGTCCAGGTCGACACACTGCCTATGGAGGTGGAGGTGAGTGAGGATGAGAAGGTGAATGATACGGTCTCTCAAGATCCTCCCCCTGCAAAGGATATTGGGTTGAAAAAAACTGCAGGTTTCATAACCTAAAACGTATATTCAGTAAACCTAAACATTTAATGATTTCAATTGTCTTTTTTGACCATGGAATTTCTTACCCTGAGAGGATGCTCTTACTCCGGCCTTGCAAACATCCCTCCGGGCATCCATTCGGAAAGATCGGAAGGGTAAGCGTGGACGTGTCAAGGGTTCAAAGGGTCCCAAGAAATCGAAGGTTTCTGATGGATCCGTTGCTCACCCCAAAAAAAAAGGCCGCCCTAGGAAGTCAAAGACTGTTCTTGGGGAGTCTGGTGAGGATTTTACTGATCCCAAATCCAGTTTGAAAGCCAAAGGTTCTAAGCCTAAGAAGAAGGGTCCTAGAGGTCACACTGATGATGAAGCCACCCCTGAATCTGAAGCTGTGACATATGGATGCAGCAGGTGCCGATATGCCGCGAAGGGTTGTAAGACATGTAAGAACCCTAACTTTCGTCCTCGAGGCCGTCGCAACTTGAGCAAAGCTTGAGTTGACCTTTGGGGCCGGCATCCGGAGGTTTGATTTTGTTTTAGCTGAAGGCTTTTCAAGAATGGATCTTGAAGCCCTTAGAGAAACATCACTTTAGTATACAAACACCGACTTCATGTTTTTGGGGATTTTAAATATTGTGCATTAAAACATTTCTTCTTGTCAAACAGTATGGCTTGGGGCACTCTATGAAGATTGATTGTAACCCAATTACCTTGAAGCCATCAACTTGGTTGAAGATCCATTCCTAATCTTGATAGGAGGCTGGCTGCAAACTGGGGAGCTAGGGTTGTCGGTGCGAACATTGGGGTTGTCATCACGGACACACCTCCCTAGATTTTGTGGTGGACCTCACAGCGACAACTTGGAAAAAAGGCCGTCTTTCATTGGTGGGTAACTGCAGATTCAAAGTCTTCAAACTTCTCAAAGTTGATGTTGAAATTTAAAGGTGAGGATCTTATATATACAAGGGTCATTCTGTTACGTAGGGCCACCAACCCTATCCGTTGGTTTTAGAAGATCACTTGAAGTCACTGTATACAGCCTTTCCAAAGATCTTTGATGGGGATGCTCTTAGAGAATTGTTTTGCCAACCCTCGGCTTTGCAGGCTCACTTGATGGATGAGTGCAAAAGCGAGGCTTCGGCGCCGTACGCTCCCCCCCCATGCTTGCAGGGATGGGGATTCTGAAAATTCAAGTGAAATTGATTTCGATTTCGTGTAATATATATTTATATGTATTAATGTATAAAAAAAAACTGGCTTTACCAGCATACAGATCTTGCTAAAATCTGTTGGGAAACGGCAACTTTGTTACTCAGTGTTTCGAAAACATCATGTCGATGAATGCAGTCACAAGTCTCAAAATAGTATAGGAAGCGAACCACTGCATGAGCCATGGATGGATTCACTCGACAGCAGTATTTTTTCCATCGTCTCTTGAAAACTAGTGCCCCCGGTGCTTCCAAGCTGCATTTCATCACTCGCAGTGGTTTTGGGCATGTCTTTGATAAGTTCCAGGAAATGCGAGCTGAAAAAAAACATTATTGGATTCTAACATATCTAAGGTTCTTCTCCTTGCAGTGCTTTTGCTTTTAGAAACTCGAGAGCTCGACCTATCCGAGGTGGGGTTTCCAAAGGCATAAGTCAAAACTTCCCAACAGGGCCATAATCTTCCCGTGTTCAAATAGTTCTATACCTGAACCGTCCCTGCAGCCCAGCAACTATAAGGCGTATGATATGGCTGAGATTTGCAGTGGGGAAGCTGTGCTGACCCGCTGCCTTCGCTTCGGGAGAGAGCTGAGGGCTGTGGCCATGGATGTTCTGGATTGGGAACCCTATAGAATCAACAGAGGATACCCTAAAGATTGTACTTCTACAACTCCCCTTGATTTGACCTGCGCTGCAGGATTTGCGTCCCTAAGCAAAAAATGGAATCCGTTTATATGAAATTTGTTTGGGATTTGTTTCATTTGGGGGCCCGGAAAAAATTTGACCGGTTGATCCATGGATACATAGATGTATATATATATATATCTTTTTACATCCATAAAAAGCATGATATATATATATATATCTAATGATAAATATATCACTTGATATATCACATGTTTTGAGGACATGCATGCATACCGATACTGTCAAAACAAATAGCCTCCCGAAATGCCTTTCGAGCATGTTACAAAAATAAGTGGGCTCAGTTCTTGGTTTTTGTTTGTCTTTAAGGCTTCTATTGACGGTTATACTACGGGGATGCAAGCGGATGGTGGTGCATTTCGGGGTACCCTGTGCATCGTGGGTTGTGGTTTCTCGTGGCAGCACTGGCCGCAGCTACTTATCACCTATGGGAATCGAAACATCTCCTTCAGTACAACTAGGCAATCTGATCACAGCAAGGACATTTTAAGGGATCTAATAATATGTGTAACATGGGCGTTCAAGAAGTTTTTATATATATATTGTTTCATGGACCCAAATTCCTATTTACATTACATGCATGTTTTCCCTGAGGATGGTGTTGGCAATATGGCTTCTATTGGGTCATCAAGGAACCTTCACCTTAGAGCAACCAGCCAGTTCGATCATTATGAGACACCACCGCCTACGGCAGCTTCTAAAGGTGATCCGTGTACCTACTCTGAATTTTCTTCAAAAGCGTAAAATTAAAAAAGATATAGTCTGAAGACATGTTCATCAATAGGATCTGCATCTTGTCCCTACTACATCACCTGAGGTGTGGCGACAGGACTTCTGGATGAAGTGCTACGGCCACAAGACTCCGAAGCGTTCTTCGATGTGGTCAAACTCTAAAAAGGTTTATAAGTTCAGAACCTCTAAGCTTAAGAGGTCTAACAAGTACACCTATTCCAATCTGGTGAAGCGGTATCGAAATAAAGAAGGCAAAGCCCGCTTTGTTGGAAATCGAAAGGCTTTGAAAAATTCAGCGATTCCTGGTGAAATTTGTGTTGGTTTTGTGGTATGCATGTCTGTTTGTTTGGGTCTTGTTCCAGAATGTGGTGAATCAACATGCAATGGAACCAAAAGTCCTAACTGTACATATATCATGAAATCCAAGGAGATACCCTTTGGGATTTGGATTGCAATACCTCCGCGTTTTTGATGACCTGAAGAAGTCCAACCAAGAGACACGTCAAACCTTTTGCCATGAGGTGTTTGTTTACTCGTGTCGAAACGTTCAGTTTGGTTGGGTCATGGGTTGAATATAGGGGTTGAACATATATATATATATATATTATAACAATAATATAAATATAAATATAAATATATATCTATTAATCGATATGTTTCCCATGATATATTCATCAATATAATATATATAAGATACCATTCTTTCAAGGGGGCCCGTTTTCATTCGAATATGTTTTCCTTTTTAAGCGAACCCCATTTCCAAAGCTCAACCCCAGTGAGCCCCAGCGTGCTAGGTTTTAACCCTGCCTTTCCGGGGGGGTTCCCAATTTTACCTAATTTTACCACTTTTTGGCGAAATTTCCCCCCAAATTTTTGGACCCAAAATCGAGGTTTAGGGGCCCCCAAAAGGGAGGCATGGTAGTTTTTTTAGTTTATATAGGGTTCCGTGGGGTCCGTTGAATTCCTTGGGAGCCAAATTTAGGACAAGTTTGCCCCAAAAACTGTGCCACAGTACCCTCAACATATTTCCTAATTTGTTGAAAGTTGTTTTGAGGCCTCAAAACCTTATTTTCTTGGCTTAAACAGTTGGCAGAGACCCACCTTCGATATAAAGTTGGATTTTTTCCCCTGCTTTACCTGACAGCTCCAGACCTCTCAAGGGTATATATACATTTAAGTCATCTTGGGAGACACCCCAAAACTAAAGACAGGGAAATGCTCATTATATAGATTAATCTCTTCCCTTTCTTGCTTCAACGCCACAACTTCCCAGTGCAATTGCAGGTACCACATGCCCGAGATGTTGCGATGGACTGCATCGCTGCAAGGATCATGGAGGACCAAGATACCTGGCAGGATGCACGAATGGATGAGGTGATTTCATACCTTCGTTACAGCCAGAAGATGAATCCCGCTGCCACTGATGTGATAGAACTTGTAAAGAAGTATGAGGAGCGCTTGAAACAAGCCAATCCCAGTGAATGATTGCAATTTGCAAGTTGATCACCGGGCCCTTTTCAAAAATGGTGAAGGTTCTGGGGTGGTATATATATAGAAATGCGAAACGAATTAGATATACGAATGCGAAAGTGACGCGAAAGTGATACGTATAAGACGTACGGTAATATTTTGCAAACGTGATACAAAAGTGATAGGAAAGTGATTCGAAAGTGATACAAACGTGATACGAAAGTGATACGGACGTGATACGTGATACAAAAGTGATATACGAATGTGATACGGAGGGGATGCAAACGTGCTACGAATGCGAAAACGAATGCGAAATCTTCGATCATGGACATTTTTTACCAAAAAAAAGCAAAATCCGAAACCCGTACAAAAGTGAAAAAGTGGCAATATTTTCGTGATAAAGTGGCGTATTTTTCCGTACATGTTGAATCCTGACATTTTAGTAATGTTTTTGCCATAGCCTGCTCAAAGTTCGTCCCATTGTCCCTATCCAACATGGAACAGCAGCTTCACAGTTCCAACACGTTCGACCGGGGTGTCTCCTACTTGGACAAACAGTTGGAGTCTGCCAAGATTGAAGCACAAGATATTGATGAAGAAATCCGTGTTACTCATCTACAGTTTGAACGGTATATAAGTATTTGATTACTTTTGAGGCCATGGTTGCATTATATTGGCTTAACACCCCAAAAAGATGCACTAATATATAAACCACGATCCTTTACATTAAACATCTATGATCCAGTTGCCCTTAGCTGGTCCGAATCTGTCTTAGGTAGCTCGAGCACACCGGGCCCACTTGGAGAAACTTCTTGAAAAAGCTGACCAACATACCATGGACTTGCAAAAAGCCAAGGATGAGTGTGACAAGGTTTTAGATGGGGGGGCAGCTGAAGTCACGCCAATTCACACCCCTACTGCTAGGAAGTCGGCATCCCCTGAAAGAGAAGGGTCCCCTGCTGAGAAAAGCACAGTCCGTCAACTTTCCCATGAGTTTGACAGAGTTGCTGGTGAAAGAGAAGAACAAAATCAATCAATTCCCCCGATTGCTACTCCATTGCGGAATATGATGAATGAACTTGGCTCTGGCACCCCTCCTACGCCCCTACCACGGGATGGTTGGGGAAATGGAGAGATATCGAGCATGGAGACCCTTCCGTTAACCCCCAGTCTTCATCAAAAAGACCATGATGAGTTGGATGATGCATATCCCGCGATTCCAGAAGCTAAGCTTAGATATATATTATATGTTTTTTTCGTGTTTCTGCTGAAAAAAACATCCCAAGTGCCCCCTGTACCCCATGTTAACTGGCCTCTTGCAAAGGAAGATGAGCAAACAGTGCCGCCAACCGTAGAGTCACCTGAGATTCCAGCAACTCAACCAGACACTTGGTATGCAGTATCAAGTCGGGAAAGGATATCATCAGTTCAGGGGTTACAATGAAGATCCAAGAGAATTCAAAATTCATCAGTGGAAATGATTTCCCATGATCCACTGCAAATCCATTTTGAAAACTATTTGTCCACATTGAATGATATATTTGAACTCTTACCACCCTAGTAGCCGAAGCATTCCATCAATGTAAATGGACCTTGCAACAGTTTAAGCTTAATACCCCTTGGACCCCACTTGTAGGATCGAATTTCCAAACATGAGGTATAACTTGGTAAAACTCGGTATAACTGATATTTCTGAGTGTACATGTTTTACATCACCTGCTGAAAAGGACGGTCCTGATGAAGATGATGTTGGTTCTCCGAGCAGCACTTACAATGATGATTATCTGGCAAAAGCTTTGGCAATGAAGTTGCAAAAGGACACTTGCAAAATCTTCTCCTGACTTTGATGTTGTCAGCTTATCCATGACCTTTTGATTTATCTAAATGGGATATCAGCCAAACATCATGCAAACATGGTTGCAAACACATGTGAGGAATTCATCAAGTTTGATCGATATGATTTTAACTGGAGTGATGTCCCATCAAAGCAAAAAGAATCGATGCAGCCTGTTGAGATTTTACCATTTCATGTTTGTAAAATCATGCGGCCAGGATGCAACTCCAGAGGCTGAAATTGCAGAGGCAGCTTCTACTGATGAACCTTTCCTGAAATTAATATCCCCAGACACCCAATATATGCAGAGATTTCCATTGAGTATATAGTTCTCCCTTTGCTTCACCTCAACCCTTGGCCAAGTTCCATTTTCAGCCTCATTCTGGATCATCCCAGGCAGTCGCTTCGAAGTCTCCAAAGCCTCCACGGAAGTCACCGAAGTCCAGGGTTCGGAAGGAGTGAGGGTGGTGGGAACCATGTGCCCTTAGCGCCGGCAAAAGTGTATATATATATATATAACATATATAGAATAATATATAGAAGATATTTGAAATTCCATCAAAACAATTCGTGGCATGCCAAAAGGCGATATTTTCAGAGTCTCTTTTTCACCTTGCATGTATAAAATGACTTTGGATCGATGTTCGGATGGGTGGCTTTTTCCCCTTGCATAAAACAGGACCGTCTGAAAAATCTGGCATGCAGCGGTGGCCGTGTGCGGTCTCTAAATGATTCTGCAGCGACTCAAGCAATCAGGCGCCTGTGCACTCCCAGCGTAAAAACTGGGAAGGCAAAGCTCTCTAAAGAGCTTGTCCAGAAGTTCACTGCGGGCGGTGCTGGGAGGAGGGAGTTGGTGAATCTGTGGATCAAATGTGGTGCTGATGTGGAGCCTTTGTTTCAACAGTTACATGATAACAACGTTGATGTTACTCTTTGTTCCACAGCCCTGTTTGTTCTTTAGGATTTGTCAACCACACTTTTGTCCACTTAGGATCGCTTCACCCAGAAGGCAGAGTATACCGTGACAAGATCCAGGGGAAAAAAATTGAATGTGTCAGCGGGATGGTACACAGAAGAAACAATGAAGACCGATTTAAAGATGTCCCAGTCCCTTGCCTTCATTTTCATGTTTGAATCTAAATTTTTGGATCGAGGTTGAAAAGGGGTAAATTCACGGATAATCTTTCCAACCGACAGTATCCAAATCCAACCGTCCAAACAGGGGCATGAACCATCCAAGGAACCGCATCAAGGCAGTGATTGCATATTGCAAACATCCTAAGCGAAAGGAGACGCATGTCAGGAGCATTTCGGGGCATAGCCTTTCAAATCAATACTATATCAAAATACAAGTATTTCTTGGCGATGATGTCCCTGTAAAGTTTCCGAATTTATAGCCTCTCCCAATGTTTTTTACCATCCATATGGCCCTTTCAACACATCCAGGAGAGACAAGTACCAAAAGAATTTGAAGGAGTACTATGTTGAAACTGGCACCCAAGTTGACTTTCAAGAGGGTTGGGATGAATCGGTACAGCAACAGTTCACTGCTGAGCCTGAAGAAACAAGTGGTGTGTTGAGGGGGGTGGATGGTCCTGGGCCCTCAATGGGGTCTGATCAAGAAGATCTTCAAGGCATTGAAGATGAAAATGAGGAAGGATCCAAATCGGAGACTGAATCCCAGGTTGATTCAGACTCTGAACGTGAAGAGACACGCAAGCGACCAAGGGTGAACCCAGGTCTGAAGGAAGAACAACCTGATGAGGAGATCTCAAAAACATAAACTTAAGAACATGCATGGACAAAACCAGCGATGCCCGAAACCTTTTTTTAGGGGTCCAAAAAAATGATTTTCGGGCATCGTTGGTTTTATATATGCATATACGTTTGATGCTTTCAAAAAAAGATTTATGGGGCTTCAACCAATCTTAATGGGGTTCCATTATATGCTTACGGTTTGTTCCCTAAGAAAACCAACCAACCCCAAAGGACATGGAATCTATCACTGAGCTTTTGCAGCAAATTCTCAAGATGGATGCCAAGTTGTCATCAACTTTCACGAAGCTTGAGAAGGTGGACAATTCTGAAGAGTTTCCTTCCTGCGATAAAGGTATTTTATTTTTAGATTATTACACTATATGTTAAGATTTGTTTTCAAACAAAACCTTATTGCCCCTTTAGCTGAGGTCTGCAAACAAGATCAAACAGTACCGCACTGACCTCATGAAATTCCATGATGAGATTGCCAATATCAAGGCAGAGTATGATGCTGACCAGGAGTTGAGTAGTGAGATACTTGCAAGCATACTGGAAGTTCAACCACTTATATATAGCTATAGATGCTTTCACTGAAGAATTTTCTTTCACCGGCTTGATAAGGAAGGCTTCGTCTCTCAAGAAGAAGAACCGTGATGTTGAAATGCTGTTCCTAGATTGCAGTTTTAAACTAGTCCCTTGTTACCCACCCAGCTCTTGCAAGTCAAGAGGCCATGTGAGAACAAAAGTCTTGGAGACATTGCAGCTCGCCGTGCCTCAGCCAACTCAGGTGCAGTAGAGCGACCATTGAGATGAACAAACTCCAAAGGACTCATTTTTCTTGGGTGGGAAATCTTGAGAAAAGTCTAGTCTGATTATGTTTTGCCATCTCACTTCCCTCCCAGAACCCGATGCCTTTCTAAAACCAACCCTGCTCTCCCCTAGAACTTTTCCAGGACCGTTCTGAAGAAGTCCAACGCCAAGCCGCAGGATGAAGAAGCTAAGCCAGCTAAGCCGGCTAAGCCAGCTAAGCCAGCTAAGCCAGTTAAGCCAGCTGCAGCCAATCCGACTCCTGTGGCAAAGGGTAAGGCTCACTCGAAGGCCAAGGCCCCCAAAAGGAAACAAAAGAAGTGATCACAGTTTCTTGAAAGGTTGGGCCTTCAAATGTCATCAAAAAACTTGTATATCTATATGTCATGGCACCTTCTTATTTGTTGTGGTTGTTATGTTGATACCTGACCAGATCAAGATCGTATCGCAGCAGGTTTGATGCCGTGGGATTTATACCATGCAGAGCATGGTCGGGTAGCGTTGGGCATTCCAACGCGGTGGAAGCGGCAAGTGTGTTTCTTGTTTTGTGGTGCCATCAAAAGAGTTTTAATAAACATCACTTTGATACAACTAATGGTTTTTGATTTTTTGATGACAATATAGCATGCTTGACATACATGCGCCCATTGCCCCGCCACAATTCTTTCACCGGGTGAAGTCCACAGGTGGCTTCATATAGTGGTTCCTGCTGGATTCCCAGCAGGGAAGTTTGATGTTTGCAGTATCCTTGGTTGGATTATTAAATGACTATTAGCTCGGCAAGTGACAAGAAAACTAAGACTTGCAACTTCCATGACTTGAGAAACTTCTCATGTTGTTCAATGTGTAAAGCAAAAGTGGTGATGAATGTTTCCCTGTGGTTCAGCTTTCTTTAACTTAAGTCATTGGCAGGGGCACCCATCTATAGAACCATCCCTTGCCCCACGCAGGTATTCCCACCAGCACTGCAAGCAATGTCCTGGTTGTGAAAGGGAGCAACCGGCGCACATCGATTGGCTCCATTGGCAAGTCGCTAGCAGGGGCTCTGGCAAAGGGGGTGTTTCTGCTGGATTTGTGAATGGCGTTTTGAATTCATTCTTTTGTTTTTCCATCTGAAGCCCCTGAATTTTTAATGCCAAAAGCTTGAAAAACAGTTCGATGTTGAAACCTTTTTCAACCATATCAGGTAACAGAAGCGGATGTTTGTAGCATTGCCGAGTCTATTTATTCAGAACTGCGTGATGCGAAGTTGGGAGGAATATTAAAATCTGATTCGTTCTTACAAGAAGTTTCGAAACTAAATACGACTGGACACGCAGCACGGCTATATCAAAAGCTTGAGGACTACAATTTAACTGCCAGGATTCCCATCAAGTTGGTGAATGTGACAGGGTTGCCATACAAGCACCCTGTGCTATCTTTCCGGGATACTTGCAAATGCTTATCCGATAATGGGAAAAGTCATTTACTTTTGCCAAACGATGTTCCTCTTGAAAACTTCTGGGATCGATACAGGGAACTTGAGCCCACCCATCCGGTTTTTAAACAGCATGCAGGGCGGCTGTGTGATGTGGTCCCAACTCTGATCCATGCAGATGAGGGTACCTCTCAAAAAAACGTGGGATAATGATCGTAAACATCCAGCCTCTTATCGGATCTGGAACATCAAGGGGTGGTGCTGGCTTGAATTTTGTTGGACAAAGCATTACAACACGTTTTCTCTACACAACCATGGCTTCCAAACTCTATGGAGGGAAAAAGTCAGGACGACTTCGCTCTTTGGTTGAACATTTAGCTACTGAATTGAAGAGCTGCTTTGAGAACCCCATCACAGTGTATGTTCGAGGAAAGCCTCGTCAATTGTATTTCAGCTGCTTGGGTCTTAAGGGCGATTGGCCCGCACTTACAAAGTTAGGACAGCTGAGTCGACATCACCTGCGTGATTCAAATAGAAATTCCCCAGGAATTTGTCATCTTTGCAAGGCGGGGCAAGAAGGATTCCCGTGGCATTGTTGGGATTTTAACTCCATGAAGGCTATGCACAACAATCCAAGTGAACCATTTCGTACTGTTGGTGGTGGCCCTCTTAGTTCAATTGTTCCACAGCCTAGTGGCCCTGGTGGCAAAGCGCGTTTCTTCAAACCCGATATCTTTCACAATTCTCACAAAGGCCTTGTTGGTGACATTGTTGCAAACGCAATTGTTTCCCAGCTAAGTGTCGGTGTTCAAATTTTGTTTTTTCTCGAAAACCTTTGGGGTTCATAGCCTTTTTTTTTCCGTATACCCCTTGCCAATTCCATACAATGCCCCCAATGAAAATTTGGGGTACTGACCACAATCACGACTTAAGACGCTTAAAATATTACAGTATAATTCCGAGTCCTAGGGTCTTTGTCCAAAAAAACATGTAAGGTTGCCCTTTGTGACCTGGAACTTGTGGCAAGCTCTGTAGCCACGGGATTGCCCATAATCTACAATGAGGCCTATGAATATGCTAGGTTGAACCACCTACAACTTCATATGAATGGTCTGACCCGAACATTGCTGGGTTTCACGAACTCCTGGAGCTATCCATCGGTGAACCATGGCTAGAGGATAAAGCGATCATGTTTTGTTTTGCTATTGGCTGTTTTTTGGTGATTCGAAACCAAACCATAAGCCTGTGATATTCCGGATCCGTCCAAACTATACCAGGAATTGGTTCAAAGGCGATGACACCCGTACTTTGTGTTCATATCTGGAAGCGAAATTTCGGGATATTGAGGCTGCCAATACGGAACATGAAAACATCGAGTACATCAGTTGCATACACAAAGCCTTGAAGTATTCCAACCAATTTTTGGGGCAGCTCTACAAGTCAGGGCTGTGGCTGACACCCCGGCAACGTACTAATTCAGTGGGTGAAGTGCTGAAAAACTTTTCAAAGTGTGCTGGCATTGCTTACAACTTGGAGTATACACGATGGAAATTCCAACCAAAGTTTCACCTCATTAGTGAATTCCGTTATGAATTACAATGTGATGTTGAAGCTGGAAGATCCAGCATCAACCCACTAGTGTGGAGTTGCCAACTTGATGAAGACTTCATTGGAAAAATTGCAGTTTATAGCAGGAAAGTCAGCTCAAGGACCCTGCATTTAAAGACTTGCCAGCGATATCTTGTATCGTTGTGTGCATCTTGGTAAGTGCTGGTGTGAGGGAAAAAAGTGGTTCCCGGCGACTTTTCACTAGAAAGAGTGACTTTAGGCGACTTTTATCAGTGTCCAAGATTTTTAGGCGACTTGGTTTTCCAGGTATATTTATTTACACATATCTACATTATCTACACAAATCTACACGTGTTTTCTTTGTAAGTAATGACCTTCACATAAACATTTGAATCATATTTCCTTCAACATCTACCTTGGGTAAGCTCTAAAGATTTGTTTGTTTTTGTTGATCACGGAAACTTGGCAACTATCTAGTCGCTTTTGTTTTTTTTCTTCAGTTTTGTTCGTGTTGTGGCAAAAAGTCCGGATATATCACCCCCATAAAACAAACAACAAACAACCTAAAATAAGGGTTGTTACAGAGGTTTTTGTGAGGTCCTGGTAAATCCAAGGCAACCGCTGCAAGCAAATTGCCATGACAGTGACCTTGGAACAAGGTAGCACAACCAAAAAAACTTAAATATAGATTGAATTTGATGAACTCAGCTGCACATGTCGACAGGTTTATAGGGGACCACCCAAGCATTTCCCACATGAAAGGTTGGTTCACCCATGTTCACCCTGTCAACATCTAGGTTGAAGGTGTTCAACAAGTTTGTTTTTCAACCTTTGATGTTGAGATGTCCTCTTCTAAGGCAACTACATTCAGTGCTTCACGACAATTTGCAGAGCAAATTCGCCACTTTCCAGGTGGATTCAGCACCGAAAATGAATGGAAGATGGGGTACAAGGTGGGGGTTCCTGCCAGCTATAAGTGGAGACTTATAGAGGTTATTTCACCCTATTTTCAACTGGTCCCAGGGCCCACCTTGTAGATATGAATATGGATGAACCCGAAGGACCTTCAAGACATTTTTTGGCGATGTTTTTGGATATCGTTGGGAAAGATAGCCAAAGGTATAGCGATGTATTTTTTCAGTTTGAAAGGAAGCCTTTGCTACACAATTAAGCCCCTCGAAAAACTAACATGACAATGGATGGTTTGAAAATCACCACTCTTAATAGGAGATACATCTTGAAATGGTTGGGTTTTCCATTGTCATGTTAGCTTTTTGGGGTGTACCCTCATCTTTGTCCTCAGAACAGTCGTACCTGTTTGGCAGTCCTCCTTCCCATCATGACCACCAAACTATTTGACACATGACAAGGTATTTTTGGGTCTATCCCAGATCTATTCCTATCATCTCTTCCGCTAGGCCGGTCGATTCACTCATGTTTGGACGTTCTGGACGTTTGGACGTTCTGGAAGCTGCTGGGAGACAATTCAAGGGGATCCTTATGTCATTGTAAATTAAAATCCCCACATATCTAATCTAGATTGTTTTTATCCCAGAAAAGAAACCCTAAACAACCAGGTGGCCTTTTTTTCATCAATTTAAAGGGGTTATAGCCCCTATAAATGGCCTAAAATACATGTGTAACAGTGGTTATAACCTCTATATATGGAACTATACCCCCTATAAGTAGGGTTTTAATCCCAATGGAAACCCATTTATTTTCAGCCATTTGTAGCAACCACCCCATGACTTCCACCTTGGTACCGCTTGATATAGGGAGAATTTATGGACTTCCTATTCCCAGATGCAGCCATTTTCCCCTTGTTCATGTGGCCATTTTTCACCTTTTCATGTAGGTAAGTAATCCATTTGGCCAACTTCTAATATTTAACCAACCTGGGTTTTCCTGAAATTTTCGGGGTCCCATTTCCCTTCCAAAAAACTACCAAAATTGAGGGGGAAATCGGCCGTGGCAAGGCAGACGTGATGCAACATGTGGGGCAGCTTCGAGGACATGATGGGCCAGCGTGACCTTGGCTACAAAAATCCCCCAAAGCTTCGATGGCTTGGGAGGGGTCATTCAATTGAAACACATTTTTTGGTGGGGGAGGAATGAGAAACAAGACAAAGCTATGGCGATTTATGTGGGATTTCCCTTAGAAGCCTTAGAATATCTTATAATCTATGCAAATGCCAAGATTTCGGTTGGATTTTCTTTCTTTTGCATGGCTTTGGGGAATGCACCCAATGTTTCACTGTACTTGGATGATCCCTAGAAGTCTCCCAGTGTATATAAGTATGTACATATATACATACGTATATGTCTAGGTGCTGGTTTCTTTTTTTTTGTATGTTCATCCTTACCTGGGGAATTGATCGGACTAATATTTTTTTCAGATGGGTTGGTTCAACCACCAACTAGATGGGTTGGTTCAACCACCAACTAGAAAAGGTTCAATGGTTGAGAACTGTTTTTTTTTTCAATTTCCTGCCTGTTGGGTGGTATAAATACAGTTTTTTGGGGTAGAGAGAGGGATTATTAGTTTTTATTTTGTAGGGATATATGGGTTACGCCACTTACTAACCTAAGTTTTTGAAATGAATTCCATCAACAGGAAATCTCAACACCCAGGATTCAATTTGTCTTGAGCAGCCTGGGTTGTTGGAGCATTTGGTCTTAGTGTTTAGCAGTTTTAAGTTGTTCATAATCCCAACTCCTTCTTGATCCCAACTTGGATCATGTAGAGGCCACGAACGATTTTTTGCATTCTGCTTTGGGGTTGAAATTGCCACGTCTCCGTGAACAAGACTACAAAGAGCTCAGTTTGCTTTTCAAAGCAGTTCAACCAGCAATGCTCGACGCTTTGTCTGCTTACATTTGCGACTTCCAACTGGAGGGCCTTGTAGCAGCAGATTTGGTATTGGCAGGGTTCATTAGAGGAGGAGCACCCAACAGGGTGTATGTCCCACTGATTCCGAAAATGGACAACAACGCTGCATTACCTCCAGTTTTCACAGAAAGGTTGCGATTCGCTTCACAAAGTCCTCTAAACAGCAATTGCATTACCGTAGAGACCTTCTCCAAGGCTCTCGGGGAATGTGTGAAGGTGGGTGCCTTTACGACCTCTTCAATTGGGGTGGTCACCATACTTTCGGTATTATGGACCTATGTGAACCAAAGGGACAGGCTCGTGTTCCGCAGTTATTTGCAGGCGGCGCCCAACAACGGATTGCAGAAAGCTCCTCTCATGGAGACTTTGACTTTTGGGCCTGATCGCAATGTAACAGTCAGCTCGGCTCATTCAAAAAAATCATCCATAGGATATTGGGGGAGCTAAGGAGCCAGGGATGATTCGGGATGATGTATTTTCCTACTAAATGAGGAGCGTTTTAGAACCCCAGAATCCTCAAAATCACGGGGTAGTAAATGATTGGCTATTGCACATAGTGAACCATTTTTTTTTGTTTCCTGTGGCTGTACCTCATAGTTACCATGGGACTTGGATGGTCCAAATGATGGTCACATGTTTTCATTCCCTTCGTGAAAACCCGAGGTCGGCTTTTGGTACCGCCTTGAAAGAGAAGATGAAGGACCTTTGTAGAAAGGGAGATATCCAATGGGTGAAATCTTTTCGCAACAGTAAAGACCTAAAGGCAACCTCAGGTCTACTTAAAAAAGAGGTCAATCATGTTGAAAGAAGTCAGGTTTGGTTTTAAGATGCTGTCATTTAGTGATTCTTCTGACATGTGTGACTTGTTGTTTAGATTCGTTAACAGTTGACCAGCCCTCCCACCCTCCCCAAAGGTGCACGTGTAAGGATCCATGGGTCACTAAACTTGAGTTTTTCCCCACGTTGAATACTGAAAATTAAGAAGTGGGGAAAACCATTCTGGACTGAGAACACCATTTGAAGAGAAGTTCTTTTCTTTTGAGGACTGATGTGTTATTGAAAAAGAACCCAAGAGGCTCTTATGGTCAAAAATAACATGGATTGTTTGGATCCTGAACCACAGAAACAATATTCATACGGTATATATATAATATGTAATATATTCATCATATAATATCATGTATGACAATATATGTAATATGTTATGTACGTATATATAATATTTATTTTTTTTGAATAGATATAGCCCAAGAGGTGTGCATGTTTGATGCATTTTTGAAGGATCCCAAGTGGTGTGCACAGCTGGGCATTCCGTCTGAGTCGGCCTTAAGATCTGCAGCAGGCTGGCAGTAAAGGGGGAGGAACAGTGGATGGACCATTCATACTGTTGATGGAAGAAATCCATCTAACCTGTTGAGGTTGGTAGGTTATCACATTATTGACAAGGTTTTAGCACCATCCCAGGTGGCTGTTTGGAATTTCTGAACCATCAACAGGTGCAGGTACTCCAACGAGGTGGATACAAAAATCAACCTCCATAGCATCACATGGCACATTTCAGTCTGTAGTAAAGGTTTAACATGTGAAGCGAAATGGTCGAAATCGTCAGTGGTAAAGTTGCGGTGTTTGGGAAAGCCGGATTTGAAACCTACCACTATCACCAGTATCATTTCTTCCACCATTGCTTTCCATCTTTGTTGGATTGTTTGTCCACCAATTTTGGATGTTGTTGTTTATGTGTTTTCTTGAAATCATTCGAGCAGGTGTTCATGTTTTTTATTATCCATGTTTATTCTCGATGAGTGTTTTTGTTAATTTTCCACAAGTTCTGTTGTGAAGTTTCAGAAACACCAGTGAGGGCAAGGTGAGCCAATTATGTTCATCAAACTGACATACTAACCTAGCTGGTGATTTGCCCAAAATTTGGTGAAGATTCCATAAGCATGTTCATTTTGACTATATAATATGTTTCAATTGGCTTGAAACCATGAAATTGCAAATTTAGATGTATCTAGATCTATTTCGCTACTAAAATTCGGAGGATTTTCCAGTCAGCCATGTTTTCCAGAGGGTACCTTCTTCTGCATGACATCCTCACCACGTTTGTCACTGCCAGACTTCCTGGAGGGTTCAAGCTCTTCTGGCGTGGGGATGCCAAAAAGACCAGGTAAACGATTTGTCCTTAGCAAATGGGATGGAAGATAGGATGGGATGATATCAATATAATATATATATATATGTATAATTTTTGAAACATAACAAATATATATATATATATATATATATGTAATATGTACATATACATGTATATATTGACAATGGTCAGAGGTATATGTCAATGTGAGTTTCTATAGTATCATATCGATTCAGGAAATATTCTCTATAGAGATCTATAGAGTCTCAACTCTGATGCGAAAATAGTTTCTGGTTTACCCATAGGTGAGGAGATGATTCAAGTGGGTGAAAAACACCGCTTAGATCAGCTAAGTTGGGGTGAAATAAATAGTTTAGGTGCAGACATTTGATATGTCAACCTGTATGTCAAGGTCCGAAAAGGCTGAGGGTGAAGGTGGACACCCCCCCGAAAAAAGGTGAACATCCATTCA
>OMLO01001105.1_pt1 | contig 20032 bp, 10 predicted proteins | sample 1674811 | NCBI WGS metagenome assembly OMLO01 (sample SAMN06265003, study PRJEB25207) | coral metagenome | isolation source: Coral host | place: Mexico:La Bocana,Puerto Morelos, Mexico | collected 2008-11-13 | reverse complement strand
CTGGGGAAGCATAAAAATAGCTGGGTAAAATCAAAATATTCGCTGGGTACTGGGGAGGCTAAATTTTCACTGGGTAGAGGAGAATAATCCACTGGGTTGGGTTCCGCTGGGTCTGTTACAGAGGGGTGTCATAATCTGTCATAATCTTAAAATTGCATTGAGACGAGTGCAAATTTTCTGCCAGCGTTAACTTCCGGTCAAAATGGCCGCTTCGTGGCCTCTATTTTACAAATGATACTGAGCAGGCAAAAATTCAGTCCCAACCAGTCTTTTCAATTTTTTTTGTGTTTGGAAATGATTTTTAGCGTTTTAGAGCGCCGGTCGTGTAATTTTGTTAAAAAAGAAAATTCAGCGTTTTGTTCTGTTTGGAGTACAAATAATTCACTTCTGGTGACACACTAGAGCGAGGAAGCATTTAATAAATTCCTTACTTCGTTGCGAAGTTCGTATATTAAATGTTGACATTTCGTTAAATATTGTTTTGCGAAAGAATTCAAAACAACAGTAGTCCGTTTCTTTCATATCTTGGTATTAAATTTCTTGCCAGTTCCCAGACTCAATGCTTAATGCTAGTGCTATCAACATCTTTGTCGCTATTCATCTCGAATCGATTCAATTTGTCCCATTTTGATTCGTTTTCTTGTCCTTTTAGAGGTACTACAGGGTTTTGCAAATTAAAATGAATACTTTTCGATTAGAGCCCAGTCTTGTTTATTTTGTAAGTTTGTAGCAACTCAATTCAGGAAAAAAGATGTCATAGTTCTTCACTTCTTTTGAAAAAAAAAAAAATTGCGTGGTTTTGAAACTGAGTAACAAATTATTTGGAAGCAGTTTACCTGATATTCCTCAGAAAATTGTTTCGTTAAATCCCGGTTCAGGAACAGGACAGCTGTTCCTGGTTAGGTTGCCATGGATACTGCGTTGTGCAATGAGTTTTGTTTAACTCATTCATTCTGGTGTTTTATTTAATAATTTGCTGATTCTATACAAAGAACTGTTTATGGGACTAACTCCTGTGGTAGAATTACTTGAACAAAGGAACAGCGTCGTCTGTTGTTGTTTTCTCGTTGTCTTTCTCGACCTGCTGGAACTGCCAAAAATTAAATTTACGGGCACAACACCTGCTGGCCATACATTAATCTCACTTCCACGGAATAACCAATATTTCATCAGTTTCCACTGTATCCAGCATGTTTTGTCTACGCTTATAGTTGTTTTGTCATAACTCAAACTGTCTATGACTAAATGACTGTCTACAAGATGACTTCTTCCTCTTCTCGAATATTCAGTGCAGAATAAGCCAATGCTTATGCTGTTCAGGAAAGTTATGTCAATATACATGGCAACGGTATCATCATGAAAACCTCGAATGACGTTACTTTGTGACATCAGCCGGGAGAATGCATTAATTAATCAGGAGTACCTCATGCGTGGGTAATCATTGTACCTGTTGGAGGTTAGCTATTCATTAAAAACTTGAGATTCTGGTCTGTTCTATAACTTAGATGGGTCTAGAGGCCAGTGTTTGACTCCGGTTCCCATTGAATTAAGCGTCAACCAATTGTTGCCCTCCTGGAGGGATGCTATTCTGTCACACCTACCACCTTTTTTTAATTTTCGGAGCCTTTTTAACTCATTTCGGACAAAAAATTGGGACACGTTGCTTAAGCATAGCTTAAGCAAATTTACGCCTACAAAACATGAATTAGACATCTGTAAAAATGATAGTTTACTGTACACTCAAAGTTTTAGTATGTACTGATGAGAAATGTATCTCAAGCATTGTCTTAATAAGTGTTCGCTCCATATAGAAAACTAAGAGCTTTTGAGCAACTTGAAAGTTTCATTGTACTGTAAATAGTTCGGACGTTTTTCGTCCGAAATTAAAAAGAGGGATGTGAACTGGTGTTCTATCATAGTGAAGTATCTTGCCAAAAAACACAACTTGACAAAATGTCTGAATGCAGGTTCAGCGCTCGATAACTAAAACAGTTATCTTCGAGTAACTGAAAAACAGAAAAAGTGACCGTACGGTTGGATTGAACTATTGTATTTACAGATCCACCAGGATCCGGTTCCTTTGCTTTGTCCGTTGGCCCTTTCTCAAGTTTAATATCTTCGAGTGCCATTTGTAGCTAAAATACTTGCGCTCGGGCTAAAGAAGCGTCGCAACGTTATCGTGAACTGATAGTTTCTAGTTTCATATTGTGTTGCAAACAAACCTCTTGACTTGTAATGATTTTCTTAACATGTAACATTCGGATGAGATGAACTAAAACAATAAAATTTCTTTTTAAAAGCGGCACATAAAAAAGTGCATCAGAAAAATATCTTATTCGTGCATCTGATTCTGAGTTATTATATCTTTGCCATGTAGAAACTGTAGAACACCGTTTTATAACTGGTCAGGAATGTTTTGAGAAGGTGAGAAGACTTACAGTGCGGTCATTGATGAGGACCGCTTATTATATTGGAAAAGAAACTATGAAGATAATCGTCTCTTACATTACACAGTTAACAAGGCCATTAACTGATATCAACCACTGAGAAATTGCTTTATTGCCGGTCCAGTAGAACGGCTTGTATTTCAGTGTCGAACTGTAAACTCGCGACACTTTAACGTGACTCGTTCGCACACGTTCTCCCACGCTTGACGTCAGCAGTATGTACGGTTAACGTTCTCGTAGGCGGACGTCCTCGGGGATTGCCAAAAGTGCCCGATAGCTGAGCTGTCCGCTTACGAGAATTATTCTCATAATACAGAGTTTGTCTGGGAGGTTAAACGGGCAATTGAAAACAGTGTCCGTAAGTAAAGCTGTCTGCTTATTTACTTCGAGTTTTGATTGGTTCATTGGAATGCCTGTTTGGTTTGTGATTGGCTAGAATTATTACTTTGTTCTTGGTTAGCTAAGTACTGGACCTCGGTAGGTCACGTAAAACCGCCTAAACATCAGAAATTGTCAAAAAATGTTCTAAATATCACACAATTTTCAGCTAAATGTATCGAAAAACCCTCTAAATATCTCTTATTTTTTTCGAACAAATACACCGATTTTGACTCACTTATTTAAAAATTTTCACAAACTGTCTTGCGGTACTAGGATTTGAGGGAGCTTTGACGTTACTTTAGCATCCGCAACTTTTAGAAAATCGTTACTTTAGCGCTTTTAATGATGTCGGATATATTTTATCGAGTGGAAAATCGCTGAACTGGATTGTTTCTGGCATAGAATTGAGCGCTGATTCAAGAAAATAGCGAGGAAAATCCAAAAAATCTATGAATATTTCTAAATATATGTTAATATTTTCTAAATATCTCGGATTCAACTTCTACATATCCTCCAAAAATATCCTGATATTTGTAGACAGGCCTATTCCTCATCCGCCGGATTTTTTTCAGACATTAAGTAGTGTAATAAATCTCTTTTTCTTTACAGACTGCACTTCGCGTGATGCCAGTTGTCAAATTCATGCTAATAAGATTTATTCTTATAGGTAGGATAAACATTCACTGAAATGTTTTTTGAAAGAAAGGTTCTAGATCGAATCTTTAACCGAAGAAGTTCAAAACTCGGAACCAGTTCGAACCCAGGAGACAGAAATTACGCCAAACTTTTGAAAAAATATATCGTGAGGAAACAGGAAATTATATGGATCATAACATTTGCAACATAGTAACAACTGAGTTTGTTTTTTGATGCTTGCTTAATAACCTATATCATCACACTAATTAGCGTTTACATTACTGGTTTTCAGTAATATGGTCAGGAAAGCCTAGAGGATGAACTAACTGCACAGTAGCAATGATACATGATAGCATACCGGCAAAAGAGAGCAGAAGATTTGGCTGAGTGGGTAATTTTGTGTGATGCCCGGCAAAATAAATTTTCAGTTTTCTCAAAAGCGATTTTGTCGGATTCTATTACTATTCAGAAATTCACACTCAGTGACTGTAATACCAAGAAATATTTTTAAAGCAAACCCAGGTAAAATGACGACGTTATCGTAGTTATTGAGTTACAAGTAATTAGTGGCATAAGCCTTGTAATCACTGTTTATTTTATACATGTAGATCCAAAATAGAACGTCTCAACAATAGCCCCCTACCGCGCTGCCTCTTGGGAGAAAGACACCAAGTTGCTAAGGTTGATGGAAGCTTTTATTTTTCCGGGTGAATTAGGAATGATAGAGCGAAGCATGCCTCAGAAATAGCGACAATCGAAAGTGTAACCGAGGCTAGACTTTCTCGGCGATTCATTCTTCGCTACACTGTATTTCTCTGCAGGTTTTTTGGCGGCAGAGGGAAGGTTTCTTCGAAGCCGGGATCGACGAAATTTCTAACATAAGCCACAGCTTTGGCTCACCATGGACTGCTCGCTCAATGTACATCCTATCTGTGGATTGCTAGAGGGTGCTTTGGAAATTACCGTACCGAAATAATGCTTGTTCTTCCTTTACAGTTATAACGTCAACTACAGACCATCTAGTGTTTATAATAAATTACTTATCGAACGAACGAAGCATACCGCAGTCTTGCTCGTGGTGGAACACTCGATCGGATCGAACGTTCTTGACGAATTTGTTTCCGGTGTTTACCCCGTTACAGGGAGAATATGACAGTAAAGTTTCGACGATCCTTTATGTGGCAACGGATGCATCGGCCGCGAACGAAATGCCCTCATGTTTTCTTAGTGACCTCTGTGCTGCTTTGCAGCACGGCTATTCACTTCGTTACCGTATTTGACAGTGACACATCAACTCTAGCAAACGGCGATAATAATGTTTACAGGCATCGATTTCTTCTCAGTGTCAATGAAAGCAAGAAGGGAAATTATCCCAATGATGTTTTCACGCTGGCGCAAAAACGCAAAGGAGCTGTAATTTTGCATATTATAGGAATGTGTTATATGTTCCTGGCACTGTCGATCGCTTGTGATGAGTTCTTCATCCCCGCGTTGGCAATTATCACCGAAAAATTAAATATTTCAGAGGATGTCGCCGGAGCTACGTTCATGGCTGCTGGCGGCAGTATGCCAGAACTTTGTACTTCTTTCATTGGAGTTTTTGCGGACCCTGATTCAAATGTTGGCTTCGGAACGATTGTAGGTTCCGCCGTGTTCAATGTCTTGTTTGTTATTGGAATGTGCGCGGTGTTCTCGAAAGAAATCTTAAAACTGACATGGTGGCCCTTGTTTCGAGATTGTATGTTCTACAGCATAGCTCTGATTGTTTTAATCGGGTTCTTCTCAGACGGTGCGATCGATTGGTGGGAAGCGCTAATACTGATTATCACATACTTCTTGTATGTGACATTTATGAAATACAACCACAAAATAGAAAGATGGATGAAAAGATTGCTTAAATCAAACAAAGTGAGCACTCTGGATTCGAAACAAGCCGAGGCAGCTAACATGCAAGATCCTTCTTTGGAGGTAGGTGAATGCATTTTACTTGGGTTTTAAGGTGATAAAGGAAACGAAGATTTTGCCGAATTTTAAGTACATGATAAGCTGTCAATAGTGCTTTAATTGAACCCCTTTCATTCTAAATTCGCGTCAGGAAACGGCGGGGGATGCTGGCCGTTTCTTAGTAAACATTAAACGCAGATTTTTAATCATTTAAAGAAATTTTTCGTGACTTTGTCCGAAAATTCTTTCCGTCAGCCAGTCGTGCATGACGGCAGATTTCAATTTAATGAAGAATCTTCGTCACCCCCAAAATATAATGTACAGAAGTCGACGGGTTAGGTAGTAAATTACCAGCCTTTTTCATTTGTGGGCGAGTAAGGGGGCATGTGTTTAGAATATTATGTTACATTCAAGCAAGTAGCGTGAGACTTAATTTTTTGTTTAAAAAAGATGTTTTTTATCCCGAGGCAATTTCAGCCATTATTTTAGTTTTAAACAACAAGCTGTACGTTACAATGGCTCATGTACAAATATATTCGAAAAAACGTACGTAATAAATTCGTGCAATTTAAATGAACTATATGCATGAGAGCACAAAACGAAAAAATGGAATTGTATTCGGCAGGTGCTATGCGCCTAAATTTGCTACAGTTTGGGGGCTTCTTACGTAATCACTGCACTTTAACACATTTTAGAATTTTACAGGCAGACTGTAGAGGTACATCTGCGAAATGCTATTAACTCGAGCATGTAAACAATGATTTTCTAGTTATATCGTTAGGTGGGGTGTGCGTCAACACTACTCATGTCAGACGTATTAAAATGCAACAGAATCAAATCATATATAAAGACACTTGAAATCAGAGACGAGACCAAGATCAAGTTGCATTCACAATCAGCGTTTATCTGTTGAACTGGTGACATATACTGTCTGCAAAAGTGTTCTCTCTCTTGTCGACCTCCTTGTAATCCTCTTTGGATTAATATGCTTGAATTCCAAACAGGAGAGCAAATAAGAGAGAAAACTAATTAAACTTCCTTTTGCATGTAAAACTGCTGTTTCACTTCAAGATCTATTTTCATTGAGAACTGTACTATACATAATTTGTTCAAAGATAAGTGCTAAATATGTGTTTTAAGCTTTTTGTGACCATGAATGGATTTTAATTCACTTGAAACAAGAGTGGTACCGAGGTCCTTTATAATTTTTTGTATAATATGTTTATCACCAGACGGCAAGTTTCAATGTTCTTGAAATGGTTTTTTGCTGAAAGTGGTAGAAACAATCTAGGATTACTTTTAATGATAAATCTGAAGCAAAAATGTAAAATAGAATAGAGGTTAACCTTTAATTTCTGCTTCACCTTGTTCTTTTATCTTGCATGCAAGCCCTTGTATTTACTTTAATGCTTAACTCTGTTGATTCAAGTTTTAATGAAAGCCTACCTCAATTAAATTCAGTAATAATCAACTACACAGAGTTAAAAAGTGAGCCAAACTGGGCCAGTTATAAACTACCAAGTATATATATATTCTTTTGAACTCCTTTATACAAATCTCACTGCTTTAGAAAGTTTGTAGGATTATTTTATTTACCAAGAAAATATCCTTTCAGTCGTTTTGAAAAAGTACAATATGGTAAACTTTGAAATCAAGCGCTTGTCTTTTGTGGCCAAATTCTGCGTTACTAAGTTTACATAGCGCAGTTTCAAACGTTATCCATATCCACCCCATTCAAAGTCCATGGGAATTCTGATGTTGGAAGAGAGATGTGGGATCAAGAACTTAATTGTTTTCAATTGGGAATTACAGAGTTCAAATGAAAAAACCTTCTATGGGAAAGAGGGTATGGGTATTTCCAGGAACAACAAAATTATGGCTTTTTGTAGGAACGATTAAAATATGACCTAGTGAGTGAGTTAATGAACAGAACTTAGTATACATGTACTAAATGACTCTTACCATGATTTGGTTCCCACCTGGTGGAAATGTTTATTTGTAAAGTCTTTTCTTTGTATGAATTACCAGCAGTGATTTCAAGAAATATGTGGATCTGTGTATTGAATGCAGTAGATCCAAGCTAGAATTATGTTATGTTAAATCAGTGCAAAAGATTAAATTTATCTCTCTTGGATATTCATTAGCACATCATAATATAATATCCATGTTGGAAGGCAAATTTAGTAATTTCCTTTACTGTTCTGTTTTAACTTACAAAGTATCTGCCACTAGTAACTTGTGAATTATTAACAGATTTAATATTTTTAATAAGAATTTTTTTATGTAATATTTAAACCGAACAGAAAGCAGTGGAAAACCTTTGTACATCATCAAAGCAAAACAGTGGTCTTCCTTGCTTCCGCCATGGAGCGCTTCAACTTGTTATTCACACCATGGATCCTCTCGGAGAAGGTGAGTAAGGCTTTATCATCTCATTGCATCCTTCCTAAATTTAAGACTTTCAATATTCTCAGAACTTATATAAAGGAAAACTACATCTAAGGATATTGAGGGCCAGTAGCATACCAAAACCACTGGTTAAATAAGCCATCTTTGGCCAGCTGCTGTCATCTCATGTTATCATTACTGCTGATGAAAAGTCTTACTGGTAGTAAAATTGAATAACCTTGTAAAGCATCTTCTTCATTGATTGCCAGTTGCAATTAATGTTGTAATTAATGCGTATCTTTTTAGATCTGTGAATTCATCGATTCTGTAAACATAGTTTGCTTGATGTTTATGCAAATGTCATGGAATGCCAGGATCATTGTTGTTGAAGACTTTCTAGTCTTATGTATGATTCACTGAAAAAAACTTGGCATAGATCTGCACAGCTGTTGAGACTCTAAATTCAATATATATTTCCATTGTAAATACATTTTTCCTGGCAACTATGGCAGATAAAATATTTTTCTTTATTCTGTTCTGATTAACAGCTTCCATTGCAGTGAAAATAAACAAGTTAAAGAGACTCAGATGTCTTAAAGTCAAAGTTGGTATGGAAAGAGACCCCAGTCTGGTGCATGGAAATCAAGAAGTTAATAAAAACATGGATGATAGCCACAGACAGTTTCATTTATCCGTTATAAACAGCGATGAAAGGACAGATTCAACTTCAATGGCATCATTTCACAATTGCGTTAATGACTCCTCTTTTTCAGGCAACAACTTTACTTCAATCAATGACTCGTATAATAAAGGAGTTGGGGACAACTCTTCTAGAAACTCTAGTTTGGTAAATGGAGGCACATTGTTTCCTCTTGTACAAATTGCCCCTCATGAGAATGGAGCTGTCCATGTACCTGGTGGAGTACCTGAAAACAGTGAGCGAAGTAATAATGCTTATAGAACTTCAACAGAGTCGCAAGGCTCTCAAACAATTATGCTACCACATTCTTCACATCAGCAATTAGTAGACATTGAAAGTGCCAAGGAAGCATGTGTAAGTGCAAATAGTTATCTGTTTCCTTGTCAAGGAGTGTTAACTTTGATAGCAACATGCATCTATCTCAGTCTCACACTTGTGGTCAAAAATGTCAACCAGGGGGCAGGGGACTCCCATATCAAAAGGTTGGGATTGCTCATTGTGTCACTTAGGTGTCAAAGTATTCTTTTAGGTTGCAAATTATAATTTTAACAAAATACACTTTTATTTCGGTTTTAAAGATTGAGTTCTGCCATCCTCTTGAGTGTGGTTAATTCACATTTTTCAGTGAGCATCCCTGATCATTTCATGAGAGCTCCCCCCCAGAATGTCAACCTCATGCATTTGCCCACTTACTCTTATAGACTAGTATGTCATATCTGGCTGATATATCTGTGTGTTTGTCACTTTTAATGCTATAAATTTGATGTAGTACATGAACAGAAAAATCCTATTGACAATTGTACAGTACAGTTAAATGACTGTATCCCCCCTCAATACTGAGATTTTTAAGGGAATAGTACTGGCAATTGTATACTGTGTGGCAAGATACATTGTGATCATAACATCTTGAAAAGGTCAGGTATGAAAACGGGTATGGATTTTTGAGGCCAGGTCTGAAAACGGGTATGGGAAATGGCATTTTTTGGTCTGAAATTGGGTCTGGATTTGGAGATGTGGGCGTAACACCCCCACCAAACATTCTAAGGAGTAACCCCCTCCCCACCCCGCCAGGTTGTGGCCACTTTCTTTTGGCATAATTGGCATAAATAAAACCTCATTTTAAGCACTTTGATTATTTTCCATCTGGAAGACCAGGATATTGACTCTGTATCTGGGAGAATATCAGATAATCTTGAGGTATGTTGACAGGTATGATTCAAGACTTAACGACAGCAAGCAGTGCCTCTTATCAAGAGGCACACAACTGTTTATTTTCTCTAATAAACGCTGTTGTTTCTGTTTGAAGCTTGATGATGAAAGTGAACCTATAGACTTAAGTTGGCCATCAGGCTGGAAAGATCGACTAGTATACATCATCAGAGCTCCCATTTTGTACTGCATGTATTTTACAGCACTGGACATCAAGAGACCAGTAAGTCAATTAAATTTCTGCATCAGGCCAACTGCCCCATACTTTTGAAGCTTATGCAGTTTCTTTATCATCAACTTAAGTTATTTTATACTTCTGGCCAATTGTCTTGGCCAAGGACATGTCACATGTACAATGACCTAACCGGGCTCAAACTCAGACCAGGTTTTTTTTTTTCAGATAACTATTAGGCCATTTAATTGACAAATATTTATTGTTCAAGAAAGATAGGGTCTTATGATCAATTAACGTTCCATTCAGTGAGAAGTAGAAATACTCTTTGTTGTTTTGTGCAAGATGAAAACTAGTATTACGCATTGTCCTGATGGGCCACAAAGATTCAACCCAAAGTTAAGTTACATGGCAAAGGTACATGTGAAGTCTCTTGGTCAGGGGGAGGGAATGATGGGTAATGCAGAGGCTTTGAACATCCTTCGTTCTCTACTTTTTATTTCTTGTCACCTTTAGCGGTTATGTTCTATTTATATGGTAAAGTTATTTTACCCAATGGTGCAAATTTTTCCCCCAGTTTCTCCAAAATGTGAATTCTGCTTCCAGCCATCTAAATAAATAACATTGTTTAGAGAAAGAGCCCAATAAGCCTTAGCTACTTTTTATGCAGGTCTTCTGTCCTGGTTTAATTGGAATTTGCAGATGTTGTTTTTTGTGGAGGAAAGAAAACCAGATTACTGTACCAGGAGAAAAACCCTCATAGCAAGGAGAGAACCAAGAACAAACTCAACCCACATATGGCACCGGGCTAGAATCGAACCTGGGCCATATTGGTGGGAGATGAGAGCTCTTCCCACTGTTCCATCCCAGTTTCCACTCCTGGGACACCCACTAACAGGTCTGTGGTAGAATCAGGAAAGGTATTGATAAAAGCATTTTCTTTCTTTTAGGAAAGACGACACTTGTATCCTTGGACATTCATTTGGTCAATGTTATGGATTGTTTGGTTTTCGTACTTAATGGTTTGGTGGGCAACAGAAGTTGGTGACACCCTTGGTATTCCTACAGAGGTATGCAAAACCTTAGCTAAATATATCTCTTTCAGTCCAAAACTCAAGTAACGTAATATTAGAGTAACTCATTACTACAGTTGAACACTGCTATCTCAAATTTTTATGGAAAATGAGTTTGAGTTAGTGAGGTTCTATTGTTTGAAGGTCATGCCTAAAAATTGTTGTAGATTGAAGGAGAAAATTTCTAAAAGTTTCTGTGGTTCATCATTACAAACGAAAAAATGGAATAATTGAGAATGGGTCACCACCTTGCTCCTAAAGGAAATGTGCTAGGTCTGAGGTGCATCACTATCCCTTAGTTGGGTCTATCATTATTTGCAGACTCTGCCCAAAAGGTGTATAGGATATTTTAAGTTTACAAAAGGCTCTGAAAATCTGCCATTTAGGCATTTAGAGTTATGGTACTTCAAAATACTTTTAACAGATTGAAGAACTTAATTGCTCAGTCATTGAGATTGTATAAATAGTTGCTCAGTCAGAAAGGTAGCCAAGTTTCAAGAAATGCAGTAGTTCCGCTGTACTTAGTATACGAAAGGGTTCCATTTTACTGTCAAAAGTATTCTTTAAAAGTGAAAGGGTTTCAGCACCTCAGATCAGAGTGGAGCATTTTTGTACAAGACATTGCTGAGTAACCTCTCACCCCATCAGGGGCAATATATGCTTTGTAACAATAATTTTCTTTAAAAAGATGGCTTTAAAATGATCCTTGCTTGTTTCTAGTTTTGATGTACTATTAATTTGTTTCTTTACAGGTCATGGGCTTAACCTTCTTAGCAGCTGGGACAAGTATTCCTGATCTTATTACCAGTGTTTTAGTAGCAAGGAAAGGCTTTGGTGACATGGCTGTGTCCAGTTCAATTGGGAGCAATTTGTTTGATGTCACAATAGGGTATGTATGCAGTTTCCCATCTACTTGTAAGAAGAATATTGGAGGGAGTGTCCTGGGGGATGCAACATGAGTTATTTTGTGTTTGTTAATTTTCTTGAATTACAATTAAAATTCATATGTAAGAAAACAGCATGAAGTTGAAAAGTTATACAATCTAATAATGTATTGCATATAGTAATTAAAATTAACCGACTGGTCTTTTCTTTGTCTGTGTAGATTACCTGTGCCATGGATAATTTTCAGTGCAGTGAATCGTGGTGCTGCTATGGTAGTTAGTAGCTCTGGACTGTTCTGTTCAGTCTTGTTGCTGTTCTTAATGCTGATAGCTGTGGTTGTAGCAATTGCTATCAGCAAATGGAGGATGTCTAAGCTTCTTGGTGCTACAATGTTCATGCTGTATGTCGTTTTTCTTGTCCTGTCCTTGTTGTTACAGTATGATGAAATTACGTGCCCATCATTTTAGGTGAGTTGTTATACGTTACATATCTAATGACCCAGAAATCTCCTAAATTTGCAGCCATCTACTTGAAAGGTCTAAGTTTGATTTCAAACCATAGACTGTATTTCTCTCACAGAGAAGATGTACCAGTATTTATTCACAGGGACTGGGAAGGAAAAACTGGCAAATGAGCCTAGGTGTGGGGCAATGGAAAGTTATGGGCCTTTTATAAAAAGAATAAAGGGTGAAAGTTTCTAAAGAAACTGTTGTGCTGCGTCGGTGGGGGTAACAAGGTAATTTGGTTATATCAACTAAGTTGAAAATGTAAATTGGCCACCGTAACAAGTTATGAAGCTGACGTTTCGAGCGTTAGCCCTTCGTCAGAGCGAATCAAAAAGTTTGAGTTATTAGATAAAATAAATGGGCCGTACAAAGAGTTGTTATAGGTAGCACACAATAATATTTTATGGTCTCCAAGCTCTACATGTCATGCATTCAGTGTTGTTCTGCTAAAGAAGCCAAGTTATATTTACTGGTTTGGCAGTTTTTAAAATTAAAGTATGCTGGAGGAAATTACTAAAAGGGTGTGGCTTCAATGGAGATTTCAAATATTTCTTGGCATTCTAATTTTTAATAAATCGTTGTTGTTTTCCTTTGCAGATAGCATGTGTTAACAGAGTGGTTCTACAATACATACATGTATATTTGTTACATAAAGTATTAAAATGATGAAAAATATAATAATTGGTATGACACAACAGTGCAACAAGGCCATATTCTGAACTGCTAGCTCCATCATCAGAGACTGTGTCTGTACACCTACATATCCAGTGTCCATTGTTACAGGAAGTTTACTGTGTAGAAACGTTTATCAGTCACCATAATGAAGTAAGACAAAATAAGAAATAGCTTGCAATTCACCACACTAAGTTTTGTATCCATACATGTACATCTATTTAAATTTCTGAGGATATATTTCTGGCAAATACACTACTGATACCTTTCTTGTACATATTTATTACGATCACTTTAGCTCTCAGACAATATATACATTTTCCAGCTTTTATTTATTTGAAAATAGCAGTTACTCAGTTGCATATCATTTCATTTTGTGTGATTTTTGGATCTGGATGTGTACAACTAACAGAGATGTAAGAAACCATACATATTTTTTTATTAAGTTATTTCTGTGTGGACGTTCTTTGGAAGAGGAACCATTTAAGTTACTGGTAAATCTGTTCAAAGTTTCTTTTATGAAAACAATAAATTATAATAACTAAATAAAAAGCATGGCTCAACCCTTTATTTTCCAGGTGTGATCAGTAATTTAATTCTCCTCTCTACATGTATATTAATTCAAGATCAAGCAGACAAATGATGATAATTAACAGAATAATCAATGGAAATTTTGTCTTGTGCAGCTCAATTCTCAGAAATGCCATTAAAAGAATTGTGACAGTAAGTTAGGAGAATTCATATTTTGATCTAGGAAGTTTAAGGGTTATGCTATGTCAGTGTGAGATAGCTTGCAGCTAGTTACCATCAAATGCAAATTTGAGCTATGCCAAATTCATTCGTCATCTTATCACTATCTTCCTCATCTTTGACCTGTCAATTTTATTGATCAGCTTTGGGCAATGCAGATATTTCATGGTTTTATCCGTACAGGTGTCATTGCTGTACAAATTCATTGTAGACCATAAACAGAGCAGTCAATACATTCCTATTTAGCAGAGATTTAACAACACGTTCTCACTCACTCACCTATGGGTGTTATTTATGGATCACTTTTGACACAGAGGGTGCAATTTTTAGTAAAATGTCAGTTGTAATATAATGTATATAAACAAGAAAATGATGTTTTATAGTCATTACAAAACTATTTATTTGTGATTTTAATCACTAGTATTATTTCAGTTAATTATAATTATTAGAACTTCATCAGTCAAGAATATATAAAATGGAAAGTGATTCCACACCTATTTAAGACTTGTATTGAATGAAGAATTAGTATGAGATTTAAATAAACAAACCATTTGTCACCATTTTTTATGTGTTCGGGGAAATTACTGCTGTAAGAGTTATTAAGGGTTCCTTGTGTGTCAGATTATTTGTTGTGTTAGATATTTTGGTAAAATGACTTTGAGCAATGTCCACAAGGCAAGATTCTGGCACCCTATAAGTTTCTGGATCTGTTCAAAATTACAATTGAGCATCCCCAACATTTTTGGTAGGGAGACCCCAGCCAGGACAGATTTTATTACAAGGGTAATTGCATTGTGTACTTGAGCTGGACAATTGTGGAAATGGGTACTGGCAGATTAATTACTGAAAAGTAACCCTTGAGATAGTTTGGGCTTAAAATATCAAAAATCAAATTGAATACAAAGCAGCAAGGATAGCACATAACAGTGTGTGAGAACCCATTGCCCCCAATGGGTTATCCCAACCCCAACCTTCAGATTCCTGATTGGATTGAAGTTTCTGTGAAAAAGAAAATGGAGAAAAACCCTCATCAAACAATTGAAAGAAGTCCCCAAATTTTAGATTTCAAAAAGGCAGAAGCTTTTTGTTCCACACCAGAGTTTTGTGTTTGCTCTTCAGTTTGGAACAAAAATGATTCAATGGTCTGAAAACTACAAAAACTAGAACCACACAAGTAGACTTTGAACAAAGTTTTAAATGTTTCAAATCACTTACAGTGTACTACAATTCATATCAATATTAGTACTATATTTTCCTAATATAGAACATTTTCTCCTCTCCCCCGACACCCCTACCCTGTGCCATCCTGTACCAATAATTAATTCCACACTTACATTAAATTTTCATTTCACATATTTTCATTAATTTGGAGGCCTGAGAGCAGAAAGGATCTCAACCTTACCCACATACAAAAAAGCTGACACTCGAATAATATGATAATTACAGTTATATAAATCAAATTAAAGCATTATATTAATGCAAACTTCTTTAGAATATATACAGTATTCAAATTATTTAAACATGTTTTCCTGTTTATTCTTATTTTAATAAAATTTGGCCTAATGAAAATCACACTCTGTAAAATGTCACCTCTACTCTAGCCTACATGTAGCCACGCACCCCCTGAGGAAAAATACGAGGGAGCAAGCGAACACTGTTCCCATTCCTACACGCGCTATAATTATTCAATATAATTGTTACTTACAGTATTTAATGCACCTTGTACATTCTAAAATTTTGTTTAAAGAAACTCTAGCACAAAACAAAGGTTTCATTAAATACAAAAATGAAAAGAGCTTTGCCTTGATTTTTAGTCCTCTTCATAACCATTATAGTATTGATAATGCGGCACGGTGATTAAAATAATGGTTGTAAAGAGACCACAACTCTTTCTACTAAAGAAAACATTTTAACCTTCATGATTAATTGAACCTGTGGCAACTGGCTTCACACTGAAAACATCACTGGTTTTAATAAAACATTCCTGATTTTTAGAGAAATTTTATATTCCAGGAGAAAAACTTGCAAATCAAATTGAATGAAAATTTAACAAAAGTTTAGGGATCTAGCAAAAAGTCACTGTCCAAGACAAGTTCCTAGTAATAAAATGATGTGTAATAGAAGTGGTAAGTAATGATGTTCTGTGTTTGGGATGTGTGAGATATTCTATATCATTTACGGACAAGAAAAGCTGATGTTTAACACGTAGTAACACCAGGTCTTTTTGTTGTACTCTGAGATTTAAAGGTAGCCATGTTGCAAATTGAGTTGTTGCATTTTGTCAGATGCCAACTAAACTTAGTCCACAAGTAGTTCAGTGTACAAGTATTCGTTTTTTAACCAACGTAAATGTTAAAAATTCAATTTTTGGTCCATTTACAAATTAAGCCTTGATCAACTGAGCCTAAATTTTATGGCTGATCAATTTTCAATACTTTTTTACATACTGTTTGAATCCACATGGTATTTAAAGAAACACATGACCTTGATCTCATAAACTATTCACCTAAATATGTACATTCTCCCATGCCCACTAGCAGAAGAAGAGATAACAATGACTATGATAACGACAGTGATAAAGATGATGATGTAAACCAGTGCTAGCAGTAAGTGCATGTACCACAACATAAACTTATGAAAACAAACACTTCCCTTATGTTAGCACCTGTCCTCTGTAATTTAGGCCTTGCTCTTCCTCTATTTAAGCAGCACTATAGCAAATCACAGTCAAAGGTGATAATTATACTAATCATTCAATTTGTTTTCTATAAATAAATTAATTTCTGCCCTAAATCTGCAGCTGATAATTGAAGCTATAAACTAAGCTGTTTCTGCACAAACATTGTTTTTAAGTATCTGGGGCAGGGGGCCTTGCTTGCAAGCTTGCAGCCAATCGTACATTGAGCAAATTCATCTCCTCTATCTTGCTAGCCAGCTCCTGCTGAAGTTCAGTGAGTTCCTGAACACGAGTTTCATCCAAAGCTGTGGCACTCATCTGTGATGTCAGTTCTTCTATTTTCATTTGCATACTTTGATTTTCTATCTGCAAAGTCTAAAAGAGAGAAAGAAACACACATTCCAATAGTAAAGAATAAGTAATGATTCTAATCTAAGGTTAATAATAATGGGCACCCCTCAGTCTAGAGAGACTATGGATAAAGTGAAATGATCTTTCTACCCTACCTGGCTTTGATTAGTGAGTTCAGCATTTGATTGTCTCAAATTTCCTATGTCCTGCAAAATAGAGAAACAAAATGAATAACATATTTCATGTTATTGTACATGTAGGAAACCATGAGCACATGTGAATATCAAGGAAAAAAATTATTAATCGCCAGAAATAAGTAATGATGATATTTACAAGTAAACAAATAAACAAAAAACACAGACTATGAAGAGTGGGTTATTGACAGATAGGACAGAAAGTGTATAGAAATGCAATTGCACTACTAATAATTATTTACTTTACTCTGAGTAGGGCACAACTACATTTGATGTTTTTGATTACAATAATTTTAATTACTTTTCTGGAAAATAAGTCTGCTAACTGATGCTACAATCGAACATTGTCAATCTCATCTTGAACAACGTCATCTCAATTGTACTTTAGCAAACACGTAACTCAACATCAGTTGTAGGACTGTCCCCTTCCCTCCCCTCCCCCTTGAGGATGACACACTGACCTCATCTTTTTGTCTGATCATGCTCTCCAGTTGAATCACTCGGCCATCAAGGGTGAGTTTTTCTTGCTGAATAACATTAAATCTCTCAGTACCTTGGTCTGACGATTCGAGTTCTTGGATCTAAGCAAAAACTAAACAAAATTAGTAAATACACCTGTAGCTGATTCCACCAATGTAGCATCGCTCACTAGATGAAGTAGATGCTCATCAAGGAGATTCATAAAATTAATTAAGAGCAAAGAACATGTCAAGCATTTTCAGTTATGATTGATTTAGAAAGCAATAAGTGATTTTCTAAGTAGACTGTTAATGACACAATCCTGGAAGTTAATCTGAACTGATCTAATGGCCGGTCTGCAGTAATTACCTTTTTCCTTAGTTTGATATTTTCTTCCTTGTAGACATTCAACTGCTTCTTCCATTCCTCAACATTTGCTGTGCTTTCTTGCAGGCCTGCTGTTAACCTTGCATTGTTATTCTTCAGTGTTTGAAGCTCAGTCTCCCATTTTTTAGCATTAGTAGAACTGCAATGTCAAGTTCCTTTTTCAGTCAAAGTCATTCTGCACTCAGGCCAAATGGCACACTAGGCCTGAATAGCCACCCCAAGTATTTACTACTTCATACTGGATAGGATAGCCCATTGCAGGGTATTCTTAGCAAATTAATGTCAGGTTGCACTCAAGGATGATTTGGTCTGTAACACTTTGCTGCTTGCAACAAACTCACAACAATTCTATTTCACAAATTGTTTTAAGTAAATTGCACCTTCAACTTGCTCATGATTGTTTCATTTTGAAGACTGTTTTAAAACTCTACAACAATCATACCCTCAGATAAATAACATGTTACATCGTGAAATTTGTAACTATTGCAATTTTGAGATGGTACAAATGTAAGCTGATTGAAGTTGTGTACAACAAAGTTGTGCCATATCCAAATGGCGCTATCAGTTTGGCAGGTTATGACTTGAATCCCATTAAAGCATCAGCTCTATTTGTTAGTTTTTTCTTCAAACTACTTAATATATATAATATTAAAATTCCAGGTCTAAAATGCAATTGGTTATTTTAATATCTCTTACATGATCCACAATATAAAACATGTGGAGCAAAATCACAAACAATGGGAAGTGGTCACTTTCATCCACTAAGTTAAAGGCTCTATGAAAGATCATACAACTGCAAAGATCATTGCAATGTTCCATAAGAGTAATAAGCCATTTCTGAGTTCGCTCGAGCCTCTATTTCAAAGCAAGTCTAAGTGCGAAGTCTTTGAAATGAAAATGAGTTTTCATTCATATGGAAAGCAGAACTAATTACCATCACAAAACTTTCGCACTTAGACTCGCATTGAAATAGAGGCTCAAGCAAACTCGGAAATGGCCTATTGAGGTTTTCTATCTCTCATTTCCCCTACCTTTGAGCTAAAGCCATCTTCAGGCGGTCATTTTCATACTTCAGATGTGATTCTGTGTTTCCAATCAATTTATGGCTGATGCCAGAAGACTCCTTTGATTCTTCCTGAAAGATACATTGTAACAAAAGACAACAAGCTAGCAAATACTTCAAAATCTTCACTTCACAATTATCACTATTACAGTGTAACAACATTATTAAATATTTGAAAAAACTTATTGCCACGATTTCTTAACACAAATTATTTTTAAGTGTTTGATTTAGAAAATCTTTATCAAAAAATTCAAATTTTAATAGTTTACCTCTGAACAATGTTTTTAAACCTCTTAATCACAAAACAACTTTACAAACCCTTCACATCAAAAGTGCCAAGTGCAAAATAAGAAAAGCAATCTAGAATTTCATTATGCAAAATACTGCAAAACAAACAGCAGCACATGAATTCTAAGCTAAAACAGCTTTAATTTGAATGGTTAAACAAACTAGGGTTTCTTCAACACACTAAAAATTTCAAACTGTAACTAAGCAAAACAAACAGAAACAAACGAAATCACTAAGTCAAAATCTTTTGCATGAATGGTCTGACACATAAGGGTTCCATCCAGAGACACAAACGTTAGGACCACCTTGTTGGGCATATAAAACAAAACACCACATGAATATTCTTCTCAATAGTTTTCATTTGAATGGTCACACACTGGGTCTGCAACAAAAGTTTGTAAAAGCTGTAGCCACATTGGCTAGGTTTACCTTTAGAAGTGAAAATGTTAACCTTCACCATTGACAAAATAATTTTTGGAATTCAATTTTTGGACAGGGGTGCCAATAAAATTTTACTGCACAAGTTTGATTGCCATGTCATTGTGAAGTAAGAACTGACTATTCATGTTATTGCAACATGCCAGTATTTATTTACTACTATCAGCCAAAATTAACTGTAACACAGAAAGTGAAGTGAAACTTGATAACCAAACAGCTGTGCTATTAGTAGCTGTAGAACTGAGATATTTAATTAAATAAACAGCAAAACTATCGGTAAATGTAAAGCTTCAAAATGTTTATGGTAAAACATTGACAATTCACACTGGCAAGCATTGAGCACAATCATGTTTACAAGAAACAGAGAACAAGCAATTTTAAATTTACCAGCATGAAGGCAAGCTAGCTTACA
>OMLO01001104.1_pt1 | contig 20038 bp, 14 predicted proteins | sample 1674811 | NCBI WGS metagenome assembly OMLO01 (sample SAMN06265003, study PRJEB25207) | coral metagenome | isolation source: Coral host | place: Mexico:La Bocana,Puerto Morelos, Mexico | collected 2008-11-13 | reverse complement strand
TAGGGCAAAATAAAAAAAAATTCGATTTTTCGTCACTGATTTTCGATTCTCGAAATATTCTGGCGGCTTCTCTTAAACACTTAAGATATTCTCAGACGTCACAGAAACCAAACTTTGAATGAAAACATCGGGAAATCAAATCGGTGTTATTGTATTGCCAAGAGTTCAGGTTTGGTTACTCAGATCTGGGAGCCCTCGTTTTAATGTTTTCAGTTAAAGAGTTTATTAGATCTTATCTTATTCACCAACCTGCAAACCCTACGCAGCTTGGTTGAGTGCCTTAAACAGATGAGACACTGAAAAGATCATCAGTCTTGACCAGATGTGAGTTTACGACAGGCGAACTTCGTTGTTTACAATTTCGTTCAAGAACTGTCACGGTTGTTCGATAATGCGGTATATACTTTCGCTGCTGAAACAAAGGCAAGGTGACACGGTGTTACCGCAGCTAAGAGAACTAAAACTATTTCGTTTGCTTCACAATGCAGTCGGATTTAGCAATTTTTACAATCTCTAAACCATTGCACGGGAGTTTCAAGTGTTAATTATGATCATATCAAGGATATTGGCTGTGATTTGCCTCAGTGCATGCTTTCCGTTCTTTTGGCGGCTGAAATGCATCAGACTGCACATTGCTCAGTGAACAAAATTCAACGTCTAGTGGTGCCTTTTAGATTCTCCAGAGCCAAACAGAAAACCAATTAAACGTATACGTAGTACTGTTTGTTGTTTGCTTGCATTTCAGCTTGTTAGGTGGATTGCAATGAGGCACATTTAATTTCGGTTAAAAGACTTATATGTGCGAGTTTTCAATGATACGAATCCAGCTGCAGAACGTTGCTTATAAATTTCTACCCACTGTTGAAGGGGTGTTTGCTTATAATGATATATACGCAAAGAACTGTTCATTTGTTATTGACATCTTGGAAATGGTAGTGGAGGAAAAAAGCCCCTTAATGAACGAGGGAAGCCAATGAGTCCTTTGAAGGAGTTCTTGTTCTGTTGTCACGGTAACGGAGTGGCTCAAAATAAAACTAAAACTAGAGAAAACTACAGAAATTCAAATTCTAGCTTGCTTCAGTTTGGCGTAAGTTTGGCTATGAAAATAGGTTGTGGAGAAAGAAACTTTAGAACATTTGATGTTGTTAAGAAAGTCACATTTTTCTTAGTAAAAAAACTTAGAAAACGACACTAAATCATATCCTCAGTTCTGACCAGTTCTCCAACATGGAAATAATTGACATTGCGTTGAAACATGTAACCGGATGATCATACCATTCACTCTACCGTATCCAGAAATCAAAACAACAATAAACCTCTTCACAATCATAACACGAGGGAAGCAAAAGGGTTTACTTTTGTACCCTTAGTGTACTGTTATGTATACGCGAAGTCTCAGCACAAAGTGAGAGAATTTCTCGAAAGAGTCTGTGCTTGAGAATTAAAAAAATGAAAAAAAGTGAACAGCATTTGACTCTTGGTAATTTGCATTTAAATTGTTACATGTGAATATTTGTGACGGAGTTGTACAAAATTAAGTTGATTTCGACAGTTAACTTTCTGATTTACAATATATTATGAACTCCAAGCAAAAAGCTGTACATGTTTGGTTGCAGGTTTCGTGATTCTAGCGAACAATGTTGTGCCTGTTTCATTAATAATCCGGTACGTTGTTCCGTTTGTTCGAAGACAAAACATTCTAATAGTTTAATTCTTGTTTAATAGCCTTTTTCTTTAGCCTTGGAACAGTATGTATTTATTTATAGAATGCTTTTTGAAAGTTCAAAACAGGCGAGCTTATGACGTTGTGACTGACAATTCGTCTGCCTATGGCTAACAACTGAGAGACGCTTCCAACTAAACGAACTTAGTCCAACCAAATTTGCTAACGGCTTCCTTTTTTATTATAGTACCACATCGTTCTCTTCTATTTTTTCCTTTGACTAGGCACTAGGTACCTATTTTTTCGCAGTACATTTTAACACAAAAGTTCACATTTGTTTAGAGTTCCATTGTTGAAGCTTTTCCGCTCGACATTAGCATATTTGTTGTTGAGGGGAGACACGGGTGAAAGGGGACAAAACAATGTTATTTATAGTTTTTTCTTTCGTAAGAAGGTTAAGCGCATTTTTTCGCAGTTTACAGGGCTTAGATATGTTACCTTTCAAACTCAATAGAAGTGCCAAAGGGTCTTAGTGGCCGTTATCGACTCCTAGTCCCTAAACCGAGTTTCGTGCCCATGCCCAACTGACACTGCATAATTCTCTGGATCGATTCTGAAATTCGACTCAAATCATTTGGTGTGCCTAAAATGTAGTCATCATAGCACTGTAACACTTTTGCTGACTATAGCAATTTGATGAAACGTTACACTCAGTTGTGATTCGAGAAGTATGTTTCTAGCTCTGTTAGGCACAAGAACCAAAACCGTGTCGTCTTTTGTTTTGACCTCAAATAAATTCCGTGTTGTCAAACAATCGTGTCAGTTCTCTTAGGGAACTGACAAACAACCGTCGTTCGCTTAATTCCTACATGATTGAGTGGTTCGTCTGCTTTTATCTCTGTTCACTGAGATCAAGACTGTTGAACCTGCACGCTGCCACTAACTAGGTAAGTTATCTTTGCGTAATTAAGAAAACTGGTACATAACAATACTCAAGCGCACTCTTTTAATGCAATGACCGTTGTAAAAGAACGTTTTCTCAGCTTGATTGTATTCAGAACAAGAAATGAGTCGGTAGCTAGACAGAGCTATGACTTTTCTGTGCGAAGTCAACGAGCGGCTGTTAACACACAAATGATGATAACATTGATCGAGGAACTACTAGATATTTGCGACACCGGGCGTAACACATGGCGTAACTTCATGTAAGCCCAGGATAGCGCTAAACAAGAAATTGACCTTCCTTGCAATTTCAGTTATTCTGAAGTGTAGTGTTTCTGTTGTGACGTGTCAGTCACATGATCAGTGGTCTATTATGGGATGCGGTTACCGGAGCATGTGGTCGGAGAAATGGGAGCAGAAATAAATCTTGTTGTTGTTATTGTATAAGCTCTTTTGGTCTACTTGCGCCCGGACCACCACATGAAGGATCAGATGTGTGTTCTCCGTTTGGCAGTCTCTCAGGCCATCTTTCTGCTATCGTTCTTTTCATGTTTCTCCTAAATGGTCAGAACGCCACCGCAGAATTCTCGTTCCTAATAGGACATCCAAAACATCCGTTTCTCGGTACCACTAATTGTCACGGACGAACTACAGAAAGTTATTGGCTTCCGTTTCCGGTTTACGTAGATGGCGCTGTGAAAAGTATGAACTTCGGGCTGTTTACAGGGGGAGATCCTGGGCTGTTTATAACGCAAAACAATTTTATTCAACACCTACAAGAGATAAATAATAATAAGAGGGTCTGAGAGATCTTGATCACAGCTAAAATACTTGACTTTCTTATGCCTGCTTGTCTTTAATTTAACTTCGTTTTAAAACGAAGGATTCGTGTTGGCCAAGAATTAAAGTTCGGTGTTTCTAAAAGCTTAATACTCTAAAAGCTAATGGTTAAACGCCATAAGCGTTGTGAACTTGCCTATAAAAACATATCAGCTTACATTGCATGACTTGCAATTTAATGAACAATATTATTTTTGGGAATTTTTGGGAAAAAATAAGCCGTATCAATTTCAACTAGTAATAAAGTCAACATATAGAAGTGGTTTCCAAAGAAGGACGCAGAATAAATTACCTCAGAATAAATTAGCATGTTAATAGCACACAAAATAAATTTCAGTGAAAGGGAGAAAATAAACTATTGGTTGTGAATTATGTAGCTGCTTATGCAGTTACAAAAATGTACGAATGCTTCTAAATTAAGCTACATTAGCTTCCATCATGTTATGATTGAGTTATAGAGCCACTCGGATACTATCAGTTCTTATACGGACTGATTAATACACGTATGTCCTAAAACATATTTGATCTTAATCATATATCTGCATGTTCAAGACTTAAAGAAAGAGAGTCCTTCGCTGTTATATGGCAACTCATAGCTCACGGGCTTGTCCAAATGGATGATTGTCATTTTGTGATATATTTTTAGTCAATTAAATGAGTAATTGAAAATCCTCGCTTCCTTTTATTGTTGCAGGTACACTGAATTTACGAAGAGGAGATGGAAGTATTGTAGATTTTTAGCCCTAAATAAATTTACATGAAAAAAGTTACAACAAAGCGAAAATAACAACACTCTTCTTTATTGAAATCGTAGGATGGGCTGCGGCGGAAGCTCTGAGGTGCAAGTAGAGCGAGGTACGCACAATCTTTTTGTAATAACACATTACATTACCAAGTTAATAGAAACGAGATATTAAACAGCAGTTATTTGATTTGTCTACATTCTAACCTGTTTATAACGGCCACCCTCGGGACTTAAGGAACTGGCCGCTTAACATGGGATCACTAAAAATACTATCTGGGTGTGGTCTAATGATATGGTACTGTGCTTCAGCACATTGCGGACATCTGGAAAGCGTGAACGATCATGAATTTATCGAGTGTTTTACTCTGGATAAGGATAACAGCAGATAAATATGAGACGAATCTCAACGCTTACACGTTGGTCTATTGGTCTTCATTTTAAATGAAGAACCGAAATTCGTTTTTGAAAGTCGCCTTTCGACTTCAACTTTAAGCTTTTCATCTAGAAAAGGAATTTTCTTTTTTATGCGAACTCCCTTTCTGATTTCGAATTTTCACTTTTCACGGCATTTCATGGCCACTGAAACTTCTCGGAGAATTCGAGAAAGAAATTTTGGCAATGCAAAGCCTGCTAATAATTTGTTGTTCTCAGAAGAAGCCAAATGTGTCAAAGTGAAAAGTAGGAGCATTCCAAGAACTATTCATTTTCGAGAATTTTGTGACTGATATGATTAGGACTTGAACTTTAAAACTCAATAAAATTTAAAATAATTTCAGCAAAAAGAGGTATTCACCTGAAATATCGATAATCGGCACGCTCCTCTGGAAATTCTAGATTAAATTTTATATTAATTTGGGCCATTGAAAATTTTGCATAATCAACATTCCTTTTTCTGTCCAATCTTGTGCAGACAGTGTTCCAGAACCGATTGCCTTCTATCCCTTGAACGGCAAGTATGAAACAAGGGGAAAAAAAAATCGTCTAACCCAGTTAACTCCTAAATGTGTCAGTTTAGCAGCTGGTCCTAAAGGCAGGGACAATGGCGCATACCGAATCGATTGTGAAGCCGGCAGTTATATCAAGTTCCCAACTGACAATGGAGGGCTAGATGCAAAGCATCACCCATCAATCACAATATTATTTTGGATGTATCCTCAAAACACAGACGGACCCATCTTCAATTATAAAACAACAAGTCCCTTTGGTATTCACATGAGGATGGTATCAGGAAAGCTGTTCGCCCAATTTACCCACAGAAATTACCAACACGCGCTAGAGTTGATTACTGATCAGCCTCTACCGCTGAACCAATGGCATCATGTCGGTTCGTCCTTTGACGACAAAACTCGTATGGCAAGTCTGTGGTTGAATGGGGATCAAGTCATGAAGGGGAATATTGGAAGCGGCAAATATTCACCTCTTGGTACATGTACTCAAGATTACGTCATACTAGGTGCAAAAGGTGGTGAAGGCCCGTATTTTAAGGGACGAATTACGGCCCTTGGGATTTATGAGGACGCTTTGACCAAGAAAGAAATAAATGCAATAGGTAAGGCAAGCCAAAGTAACCTAAGTTTTAATCTACAGTTATTTTACCGCTCATTTGAAAAAGGGAGAGCGAGTGTTTGTCCCATCACCCTAGTCGTATATTTTGGGAGATTATTCCAGAAAATGGGTTAGAATTTTTCAATCCTAAGGGTAATTATCAAGTGACGTTCTTACAGTGTTCTTCAGAGGCACGCTAACTCTGAAGTTATGTTCAAAACCTAACTAAAAATGGCGGTTTTGGCTGACGTCAATTATACATGCAATTGCGGCGTAAAGCAGCGAACCTTGAAAAAGAAGCAAACAAAATGGATCGAAATCTACCATTATAGTTGCTCGGGCTGCGCCATCGTTTACTAATGGGAAAAGATCCCTTGTACCAAGTTTGAGCCATGAAAGCCTCCCGCCAATGTGGGACATGCAGGTAAGTTTACTTTATATTTTGCTAGTGCTTGGCGTGTTGTCTAACCAGCTCCTGCTGACCTGATAAAGGGGATGATAATGGTGGTGATGTGGCCGGGTTCACGTTCCGAGGGTTTTTATTGGGTTTTCCGGTGTTCGCCTCTTTTGAATAACTAACCCATATTTCTCAAAACCCAGTCCAGTTACACATCAGCTTAGAGAATCTGCATTCATCACTCTTAACCCTGATGTGGCTCTTGAAATTCTTTGTATCGATCCTGAATGAATAGGAATACGCTTATAAATAAAGTTATTTAATTATTAATCCAACAGAAACATTGATCCAACAAAGGAGGAAGGAAAAAGAATTGATGGAAACCATAGAGAAGGGGAATTTTGAAAATATTGAGAAGGAGGTTACACCACGGGCATTCCAAAATTGTGAATCCAGTTCACTACGAATGGGAATGAAGGTATGTACAGCTGCTATAACTTCGTTGTGTAGTCAGATGATGAAAATTAAATTAGCAGTTGGAAAACCATAACCAAGTAACGTTATAGAATGAAATACATTTGCTGCAGCGTGATATTTCTTGCCATCCGACCAAAACGAACAAGCAAATAATGAAAATATTGTATTTAGAGGACTGTAGAAGAAAACAAAATTAAGGTCTTATGTCTATCTCTAACTGTGACAATGGCTGCTATGGAAAGCAAAACAATTCACGAGAATACTGATCATTCAAGTTGTTTAACTTATTTTTATTGGCACCCCTTTTAACTTCACCGGTGCTTATATCAAATACTTTTTAAGCAAACCCTTTTGTAGTTCAGTTCTGTCGTCGTTAATATTCCTGAAAAGTATTAAATATACGCAAGGAATATTAGTCAAGAATATAAAGTAATTTCTCTTAATGTGTTTCGTGGTAATCACCGTTATGGTGAGGTTTTACCATCTGTTTATCAAGACTTCTATCACTCCCATTTGATCTTCAGCAGTAGAAATTTGTTCAGGCATTTCTGAAAGTATCCTCTGCAGACAGATCTACCAGCTCCCACTTTCCCCTTTTTATATAATTCCCCTGGAAGTATGCTGGTTAGCTTCCGGTGAGGGGGAGAAACTACCACGAGAGAAGGTCGAGGCTCATTAGAAATTTTCATTACACCCTTAAAGGAGGCCAATCTGGGTGTTGCTCGAGCATTATTTTACCTGTAAAAGATATCACTTTAAAACAGACCTGACGGCGTTTTTAATTTTTCGAGGAAAACCCTAAAAGATACCTTGACGGCAAAATTAGTAGCGGTTTGCTCAGAATACCTTCAGTTGACCAAAATCCATGATTTCCTTTTAAGCGAGACAACGAGAATCCCAGATATCCCGCCCCCCCCGGAAAACCAGCTACAGGTTACCTCCCAACTTATCTCTATTCTACTATCAGGTTAACTTCAAGCTACGTAGATTGGCAGAAACAAAGGGTGCCGATATGGAAAGATTTAATCAGTTGGCAAACTCTGTGGAAGAGTTCACAACCAGCTTTCTTGATCCGATGAGAGGTGACAAGGGACTGCGTGAAGACTTTGGAGATTATCTCCTGGATGAAGTCCTTGACGACGCCATCGAGTTCGAACAGAAAAAGGTATGGTTGGGTTGCAGTGTCACGCTATCCATGAAAAAAATCGTAGCCATTCAATAAAGTAAATCAAGAAGCTGGGATATGAAAGATGATTAATATATAAACAACCTTGCACGATTAAGATCTGTGCGGTTATTCATTCGCGCGTTATTCGGAAAAATGTTTCACCCAAATTTATAGAGCTATGTATGGAGACGCCATGTTGGTGCCCTTCGAAGGGACGGATCTGTCATTGCGGTTTGCCATCAAAACAAAAGGTTATTACTCTAGAGTTTCGCCACGTTGAAATAAATACTTGTTCTAGATAAAGAGCTGTTTAGTTAGCAAAAACGTGAGAAATAACTCATCTTTTGACCTATTCGAGAACCTTATCAAGCTGACATTTGAATGCCACGTAACGCGCAATTTTGGAAATTCAAACGTGCTCTTTTACATAGTCAGGAACCATCTCTGGTTTAAACGTTGCAAAACGTCAATTTATTGGAGGATCTTACATGTGATGAAACTAAAACTTTAGAAGGATGGATAATTTTTTATTTGGAAATGATGACGTCACATTAATACCTAGGATCCCTTATGTTTCTTGCAATAATTAAGTTGTTTCAGTTCATTTTAGAGTCGCAATACTGTGCACCGTTCTATTACCACATTACAAGATTTTTGAACAATTTCAAAAGCTTTTTAATGTCTTTTTGACAACATTCTGGCTTCTGCCATAGTTTGCCAGTGGAAATGCAGCAAATGAAGGGGTTAACAACTATGAGACAGCGAACATTGAGATTTACGACTCCGCCTCTAACATGGCCTGGTCAAACGTAAGCCATCAGAAAGCTGTTCAAAATATGCCAAAAGGTTTAGATTTAAATCACTTTATCGGAGAATATTTCGTAAGGTCTGGGGAAATACGTGACAATGAAATGGTCGACTTCAAGATGACGGCTCTAAGATGGGATTTAATTTTGTTAGGGATAGTTAAGGAAACAAGACTACATGCTAATAATTTATCAATAAATTGTTAAATGATATTTCAAATAATAATTAATTAATTAATAATAATTTTAACTTTTTCGATTCTATCGCAGTTTTTTACCCATCCAGTTACACACGAAGAAGTACATCGAAAATGGCATGGACGCAAGGATTGGAAATGGTTGAAACCACTCCTCACCATCTGCTGTCTCTTCGATTTAGCGTTTTCTCTTATCCTGTTTGTTGTGTTTTCACTGTTAAAAAAACTAAAAGGTATTTGATATTTTCATTGTTGAAAACAACAAAAAAAAAACCAAGGTATCTGTATAAAAGTACTTCGGTGTCGCCTAGAGCAACTGTTAAGCTTTTTTACCGACTCGTGAAGCTTCCTGCAGGCTTCCTGCACGCAAATACAGCTCGTCAAACACACTACATTCCTTTAAGCACTAACAGTAACCAGTTGAAAATCCTCTGAGTACGTTTTAAGGGTAAAAGCAAAACTACATTAGCTTCAACAACGGAGAAAAACCATTCCTGAGTACTTGAAACACATACTGTCCACCTCCATTTGTAGATAACTTGAACTCACCAAACACCCTAACCTAGAAAGCCATTTGTTCCAGCATTTAAATATCTATAACTCACCTGAGGCCAGAAATAACCTGTTAATGTCATTCTAAATTATATGATTATCGGGGCAACGATTTATTTAAAATTGACGAACTCTACTATACGAGTTATACGAAATGTAAAAACAGAGACAACATAAATCACACATAACGTTTCTCGTTGTTCTGGACAGAAAGGGCGACCGGCGGATATATTACATACACAATCAAATGCAAGCTGGAAGAAGGTTTGTGAACAATGTAATATTCATATTACAATCTATCAACTCCTATCATAACTGTAGATAATGAGAACGTCTTTCTATAGAAGTGAAATCTTCAGACGTTTTTCTTTGTACGTGTTGCAAAATGCAGTTAGCGTGATAAAATTGAATTTAGGGAAATTGAAAATCAGTCAATCAGCAAGCTCTAGAGAACATTATAAGAGTAGTGCACTATTTTATATTTTTCATTCCAGTTTTTTTTTCCAGAAATTTACATCTGACAATGAACATCGCCCAGTTGTGTTTTGCCAGAAATTGCAAATCATTTGATATAACGTTATGTTGCGATTAATAAATTGAAACTAGCATCACCCAGCTGATTTAAGACTATCTAGACTTTTTAGACCGCTGCTTATAAGCCCTGGGCTTATACAATTTCATAAGGGGTTTAGATGGTCTTATAAACTGAGGGGCTTATATCCGAGGGGGCTTATATCCGAGGGAGCTTTTTTCCGACGGGGCTAATCAGAATAAAGAAACCGTTTGGAACTGAACGAGCTATAGCTGTACGTTTTGATCACTTGTTCGTTATTTGCTGGGAATTAAGCTTTCAAACATCAATACTGAGTTAACATTGCGTAGTGTCAAACTTAAGTTAATGCTTTTCTGTATCAATTCTAAGTTAACATTGTACAGTGTGAAACCTAAGTAAATGTTGCTCTCTTTCAAACTTAACTTAACGCTGCCCTCTATCAAACTTAAGTTAACGCTGGCTGTATCAATGCTAAGTTAACATTGCATAGTGTGAAACCTAAGTTAATGCTGTCCTGTATCTATGCTAGGTTAAAATTATGCAGTGTAAAACCTAAGTTAACGTAGCGCTCTATCAAACTTAAGTTAACGCTGCATGGTATTAATGCTAACTTAACAGTGCGCAGTGTCAAAGCTAAGATAATGCTGTGCTGTATCAATCCTAAGTTAACATTGTGCAGTGTGAAACCTAAGGTAACATTGCGATCTATTAAACATAAGTTAACGCTGCGGTATATCAAACTTGCCTTTGTTAGAGATGACCAGTAAGTCAGAAAGCCATTTTACTTGCGAGATGGTAGGTGGATCACACATTATCTCGAGTTCTATTAGCCAATCAGAATGCGCGAAAAATCTCTAACACTGATGAATCTCTAACACTAAGAATTAGTTATCCAGCCGGCTATTAATTCCCAATTTTGAACTTAAGTTGCAGATAAGTATCTGGAGTACTTGGAAAATCCTTACTTGAAGTTTTCTCGTGACACTTGGAGCTACATAGCCCTCGTTGTACTGCATTATGCATTGTGTCTAACGCCGTCAACCATAGCATTCAGTGGACTGGAATGGGCCATCTTTATCTTCTTCTTCGGACGCTTTCTTGTCGAGTGGAAACAGATGCGCGATATTGTAAAACATTTGAAGCGTCGAAGGAAGAAAAATGGAGATCAATCAAACTACATTGCTTTGGAATCACTCTGGATATATCTCGGGTAAATCAGTTATGTTGTTTTTTATACATTCCAAAGTACCGTGAGAGTGTTAATCATGGGTTAGGTTAGAAAGGAAGCGAAAGGGGGGGGGGGGGGGGATTGGGGGGGGGAAGGTCGACTCCCATGTGTTAAAGGCGGGGATGATTTTTATCTCCCATATGGACAGAAAACAATAATTTTGATTTCATTTATGTACTTCAGGACGAAACGCTACTCTTTTCAACCGTCAAGGTATATCTAATAAGGTTGTACTTGGAGAAAAAACAAAAAAAGAATCGCTGTCTTGTCCGTTTTAAAGTGATATATAGAGCTCAAGGCCTGTCCCAGATTGTTCCCCCTCAGGATCTTTTTCACATGGCAGTTCCTCCTGCGACCACTTAAGCCAATTCCAATTTTGTCAGCGTTGTTTTGAATTAAACTTCTTTAGTTTAATTTATCCTGCAGTCATACAGGGCAACAACTGGATGCTGGAATGCAATCACGTGGCTTCGTAATATTACTTCTTGAATGATTCATAAATTTAGGTAGATTTATTCAGTTCATTGATTTTGTAATAAGAATTGCTTTGCTTTCAATTCAGCGACTGCTGGAACAAGTTTGACATCGCAAGTCTGGTAGTGTACTTGGTAATATTGACGCTGAGAATATATGTTGCTACGTCGTCCGCACAAGAGGTGGATGACCGAACTCTTTTTGTCGCTAGCTTTTTATACGGCTTTAACACCTTATGCCTGACATTCAGAGCTTTTGGTCACGTTATGGAGCAATCAAAACACGTTGGCACCATCCAGATCGCGTTGTTTGACATTCTCAGTGACATTCGCATAGTGATTGGTCAATTCATTGTAGCCACGTTCGCCTTCTCCTTTGCTTTGGCAAAAGTTTTCATGGCTGAATATACTCTTGTTGGAGAAAGCGGGCATGCAAATGATATGTGAGTCGACACTTTAATTTGTCAAACTTTTTGATCCCAATTATTACGATCTCTTGGTGTTTTCAATACAGTACATAAAACATGTGCATGGATTCTGCGCTGAAAGTCGAATTTTAGCATGGTAAATACTAGTAACTTAAAGGAAGGTTTCAGTTAAGTAATTACACACCAATGTTTAATGTTCGTCAGTTTGGAATCATAAAAAAACGGTTGCCAGTTTTAATCGGAAACTTATACTGACAAATGTCTGATTCCTTTCTTTTTCAGTGTTTGTTATAAGACTGGTATTTCATGGTAAGTTCGAGCAAAAACGCTATATTTTACTTGTACTAAAAGTTGTGTTCGTTTTACACTTGTTTTATTTTACCTTGAAGTAAAACTGTTCGGGGCTGAACAAATTTCTCAGCTATAAATGGTTCAATCACAAAACAAAATGAGTTTTATAGGCCAATCATACAGAGAAGATCTCTGCTAAATTTCAGATCTATAGCTCTAATACTCAAGGTAGACAGAATAATTGTTACATTTCAGAGTATGTATAAAAACGATTTCAGAGATTCTATTGGCACGCCACATAACTGTGAATTTCTCAATTATAAATGATGCAATCCAAACTGACAAAATGATACTTTATAAACCAGTCATATAGAAATAAATACTTTTCACCAAATATCAGAAGAAACGATCTAAGGCTGGAGTTGTACGAGTTATTAAATTTTTTAATTTTATTTAAATACAAGCAAAAACAATCTATATTGTTTTTGTAATTATTTATTTACATATTCATTTACTTATTTTTTTTATTATTGTCTCACAGTTGGTGGACGATGTTCAGGCACCTGGGCTTTTCTCTCGTGGGGTTATCAGAATTCCATCCTGTAACATCTGTGGACCTGCCTGCAGAAATACTCGCCCAGCTCCTCTATGCTGCTTTTCTTATTTGGGGAGTCATACTTCTCATTAATATGTTGATAGCTTTGCTTTCCCACACTTTTGAGCAAACAAAGGTGAGTGAATTATTTTAAGCTATCTTTTACCCCGGCGGGCCTCTTGAGATAAGTGTGCCAACAAGTGTGTTCAACAACGCTAGTCGAATAGCTGAATAGTCAAGAGTGTGGCCCATAGAAAATAAAACTTCTTAGCCAGGGAGAACCCTTGCGTACTTTCCTGATATCCTGTCCTAGAATGACTTGGCTTTTTACCGAGCTTTGGCTACGGTAAGCACCTAATCGTTTTTGAAGGGAAATTCGTATTATGTAAAAGGAGAGTTGAGCCGTACTTTGCGATGTTGTATGCATATCGCTTCTTCGAGTTCAGTTGACATCAGTTCATGCCATTTGTTTATGCAGCTCTTAGCCTCATTTCTATGGCAAGATATTTTTTTGAATTTTACGCAATTGTGAATATCAACGTTACAATATTAATACTAGGTAGAAGATTGTATTTACCAAGATTGAAGGATGCAGCCTTGTCAGAAGACGCTCAGTTAATTTTTCCTATTTTCCATGCATTTGATTTGTCTGTAAATTTGACTGGGTAGACGCTGTTCGCGGGAAAAAACTATAGACAAATGTATGGGAAATCACAAATTAACTGACGTCTTCTAGCCCAGCTACGTCTTTCAATGTTGGTGAATACAATCAGCTACCTAATACGGTAAAGAGCGATTCATAAGTTCTGCAAAATTCAGTATTGAAATAAAATTACTTGTCATCCGATTCGTTTACAAACACTGTAATTTCTGACCGCTTTGCATACCTGGCCAATTGGCGTCTAGGACCGTTATGAGGCCCATTCTAATCCGCATATATGTTTCATTATTTTCTAGGAAAAGTCTGTTGAAAAGTGGTCTTTTAAGAGAGCGGTTACAATAAAGGCATACGCTGAGTATGATCCAATACCTGTACCTCTCAATATCATGTACCGCTTCGGCCAGTTACTATTTGGCTGTATGGCGAGGAGATCGCCCGAAGAGGATGATAAAAACAAAGTATAACGTAATTTTATAGTTACAATGAAGAAGACAGAATGTTGAAGCACGAGGACCGTACTGGAAGAATATGAGCCCTAGGTCTTAGCAGACGAGTTTCCCAAGACAGAAAAGCCCTAGCTAGTTATGTAACCAACAGCATCAGCTCGACACCACCAACAATTAGGCTGCAATACCGTCGACCGTACCAACAACTACGTTTTTTTGATAAAGAAATAGTGATTGCACGTGCAATTCTTCTTATTAATATAATCACTTGATTAATACCGCATCTTTATCTGATATGTTTAAGTTTAACTTGAGTAGTTTAATTTCACTTTATTATTGGCGCGCGCGGGAAGGGGGGCTATCTCAAAGATTTAGGATATCGAGGGGGGCCAAGGCAAACATTTCTGACACAGAGGAGTGCTAATATTTATATTACAGAGAATCCCGCAAGCGCCTATATAAACATTTACTTGCTATGATCCCGTCCACTCTATGCCAGATAGAAACTTGAAAACGGCTTTTTCAATACTGATGAAAACGCATCAAATGTTTGCTGTTAACCATACCCCTGAAAAATTTGAGAACGGGACTGAGGAAAACTCTGCCTGGGAAATCACATGTATATTGTGACGTCTTCGCTTTCGCTTTCACTAAAACACGATTCCAATGATTTCAAATGCCTCCAGTTTAAAGAGCGTTCGCTAAACTCTCCGTTTATGCCACAGATTAGTGTGAACGGTGGTCCTAACCGTAGAAATAGAACTTCGTTTTCAAATTTTGTCTGGCGTAGTGAGGGCAGCGCGTAAGTATTGTAGCAATATGTAAATGTCGTTTGTCCTTCTTAGTTTAAATTCTTCAAGAAGAAGGAAATTTTTGAAGACCTAGAAAAGGAATACTTTGCAAAGTATACAAATTTGCTTCCTGTAACAGGTAAATTATGCACAGTATAACGTTTGACTTAATCTTGCTAAAACAATTTTTCAGACAATAGTTGCAATTGTCATATAATTATGGTCAGGAAGCCCTCTGTAACACGAAGACGGCGCAGGCGAGCCTGAGGTAGTTTGTGCGGGCTAGAAGCTCCGAACAACGAAACCGAGATCAACAACAACAACAACAACAACAATCGTTTATTTACACGCGATTTAGTTTTAAGCAATAGCTTTGCTTGTGGAGTTGTGTTAGAACTAAAATCAAAAATATGCACAGTAAAAATATGTAATTATGACAATTCTACAATTCTAGATCGAGTTGTAGTGCCTAAAATACCTACTGTAGCGGTAAATGTCGACGAAACTCATCAATTAAAGTTTTTTGTGTCCTCCTCCTGTGGTTTAATGAATTTTTCTCATATTTTGATCTTTTAAATTATCTAGACGAGAGGAAACTTGACCGCGTGCTACAAGAGACTGAGAGAAACAGACAAATGGCCAGTCAGATTCTCACAACTACCTTTCATTCCCAGACAAGTGGTCAAGGAATCCTGCCTCGCGGTCCAGAGGTAATCATGTAAATTGTGACTCACATACTTGACAAATTCATTAATGACTGGTCTTGTTAAAACAACTAAAACAAAGGTAATCATTGCAGTGACGTTTTTTAGATTCCTGATCTTTATTAGGACTGATATTTGTACCAAGCTATTTCTCAGTTTTCTCCTTTAATAGTTTTAGTTTCGATTTAGACGATATATCAAACACTGCAGACAGTGTTTCACCTCAAAGGTTGTCAAAATTATTCCCCTGTGCGTCGTTTCTGTCAAGTCTTTTCTGGTGTTTGGAACTATGGTAAGACACGGTCTCTTGTGTTTTTTATGTTACATGGTATTTCTTTTCCTTCGTTTAACGGAATGACACAAGAAGGTACATGTTTAGGTGAAGGGAAACTTGTAAGAGATAGCATGTGTCAGCTACTAGAAAAAAATCAAGTTTTGTTTAAAGTCTTAAACGACCCACTGAAGTGTTTTTTGAGAATTTTGCGACCCATTATATTTATTTCAAGGCGTGGAAAGTACTTGAAGGCATTCGAATAGAGGGACTCCTTTTGACATGTGAAGGTACCGAGTCTTGCCGAAAGAAGAAGTGTTTTCACGGAGCTCGTTACAAACAACCCTTTTCCCCAGATTTTCCTCATTTTGAGGTAGGTAACGGCAATATAGTCCACAATCAATTAAGTTGGTACTTAGAAATAAACTTAATACTATGCTCTTAAAAGGTTTTGTTTGTATCAGGTCAACGTGACACCACGCCTTGACCCTTATTTCTTTCAGTTTCTTCATCAGCTTTTTAACTTAATCAGTGATGAGTAAGAAAAATACAGAAAACATGATTGTTTGCAATTAAGTTGCACACAGCAGTTCCAATGATTAAGCAATAGCTCTTATTTTGAAGAAAGATATCGTATATGATAAGTCACAATCAAGAAAAGATGAAGGGTAAACTCGATCATTCTTGTCATAAAATATTGCGTCATTTTCACGAGCAACAAAACTTCTCTCAAACGTGGAAGCGTTCCTTTCATCCAAGCTAAATCTTGAATTTGTGATCGTAGATAAGATTTCTCGTTTCATTTATGTCCATGCCAACCTTGGATTGCAATTCAAACAATCCAGGTCTGAAGGGGGATCTTTCTGAGATCTTTCTGATTACATCACCTGGTCATCTTTGTTTTGAAAAAGAAGTCATTCACAGGTCCCTTGTGGATCGTGTTTTAGTTTTTTGTTGCAGCCTCGATGAACATTCAAACAATCTGGTTTAACTAAATCTGAAACTTGATTGGTTATAAGGAACGCTACCTTTAAAAGACTGGAACTGAAACAAAAGGAGTATTAATTAAGAAACCAAAACTAAACAAAGATCAATAAGACTGGGGAAGTTTGAGAACAAAATGCTGACCAATTCTCAGCCATCACTTAAAACCAATGATTCAGATCCGCTTTAAACAGTCCATCCGTGCCATTGGTCAAAAATTGGCCCTAGGGATTTTTTAAAGTTAGTTTGAATTTTCAGAAATAAAAAACTTGATTTGTAAAGAAACAGTCATGGAAGGGGATAACTTTGGTAGATATCAGAAAAAAAAACGTACTCTTGTTCCACTTAGCATCTTTCCTTTATCCTCAAGCTAAGGACACAGGATACCACAAGAAATTTATCATAAACTGAGAGAACTCTCGTACATTCTACTGGTAAAGAGTTCAGTATGGTCGATGAGAGTGCAGACAATGGAAATTACGTAACCTGTAAACCAACGCAAGCAAACTTTAAAAAATGTCGAGCATTTTTTTACACTTTCCCTATAGAACAAAACAGATGAGTTGTGAAATGTTGATTGAGAAAGCTTGGATCAATTTTTCTGACGAATTCGTCGGCTTCAATCTTTAATCGCACTAAAAATGATCTTAGGAGTGCTAAGTTCACATTGATGTTTTCGCTCTAGTTCGTCGTTAAATTTCGGTGCCGTTGAAAAACAAACCTGAACAAAATAAACAACCACGTTTCTCCATGGTTTTCACGGGTTCAGACCATAGAAATGAAGCCATAAATTGTTTATAATTTCTACTCAAATGTGGCTGAAGTTTGTCTTTCCGTCTTGTACATTTTGTAACAACATTTCTATGATTTTCGAGGGTGTGGAATCAGTAGACAATAGAAGACTTTGATCGATTTGTTAAATGTTTCGTTAACGTGTTCTTGTAATTTAGGTGCGTAATTTTTCTCGAGGTAGATTTCATGGTGGCTCGTACTGCAGCTTTGTGACGTTTTCAAGAAGTTAATTTGAAACGTTGAGTCTTTCAATTTCAGGTTACCATTTTAGAAACAGGTAGGAGACTTTGGCCCGGGGTTGGTGTGGTGAAAGGGGATTACGACACGACTGACATGCCAGGATGGCGCAAAGAGTCTCTAGGATACCACACTGACGATGGAAAAATTTACTACAATGATACTTCTGGCAGAGAAACTAAAGGTGTTTGCAGTTAAAGTACTGTAAACGAAAGCTGTAGTATATAGAATTTTGTTTGTTGGTACTTGTCAGTGGAAGAGGCGTGCTAATGCGCAGTGGATAAGTTTTGGAATCATCTGATTTATGCAAGATTGTTTTCAGGTTTTAAGCTAACTATTTAAGCTGAGCCGAATTAAGGCATGAATTTTTCAAAGCAACAATAACGTTTTCAATGTTTATTTTCAGATGCGCAATAATCTATAAGATACATATCATTTCCTCGTGAATGGATTGCAGTGTTCGTTGTTATAATGATTTGTCAAGTTTTACCTATCGCGCTGATTACATTCGACTTTTGGCTAAATGCTTTGTATCTCTCTCGATCCATTTTCTTACGTCAAATTACTTACAAATGTTGCATTACGCTATAGTAGTCCACTAAGAAACACAAGTAATTCTATTTTTGTAATACCCAGGCCATACCATGGCTCGTCGCGGCGATCTCATTCGATGTACGCTGAAGTTTGAGGAGAAATTCAACCAGAGTGGCCAGGAGAAAGTTCCAGTTTGTTTTACTCTGAATGGCGAAAGAATTAGTATCCTAGAAGACAAAGAGGATCAAAGCATTGCCTATGCCCCATGCTCGTTGTACCCCTACATAGGCCTGACAGACGGGTGTAGTGTGTTAGCCAAGGTTAGTACAGTATGAGTATTTAACTGTAACTCCAGGTATTCGCTCCTTCCTTAAATGTTCCCGCTACGTTGTACTGTTCCTAACTTTCTATTGCACAGTGGCCACTCAGCGGCGTTCTATGGCAAATCCGCGAATCTAATTGGCTCTTTTAGTGTCGTTTTTCATTCGCTGACAGACAACTATCGCGCGCGCTGCTCATAAAAATGAAAATTTTGCTTTCTTAATTTTAGGCTTAAAAATACAGTAATTGTAGGTTTTGCGCTGTAATCGTTTAGAGTGACTACTTAAACAAGTAGACCACTCGCCCTCGTTTTCTATAAGCTATAGTAAACTCCGCGACGCCTCCTTGACTATTCTCTCATAGAAAACGAGGACTCGTAGTCTTACTGTTAAGTAGGAATCTTTAGCTGAAAATTTACTGTCTGAGTGCAAACGTCACTCTTTGGAAGAAACTAGTAGTCTACTGCTCGTAGACCAATTATCTTACGCTAAACACGCGAACTGTAACTCAAGAAAATAGTTCTCTATCTCGTTAAAACTTCCACATCAAACTTATCAGACTTATTTTTTCTTTAACTGTACCTTTTAAGATGTGCCAAAAGGAAAGCAAAGAGTATGAGGTATCAAAGGTTGCAAAAATAGAGAAACAGCTGGAGGATACAAATCGAAAACTTGACATCTTGTTAGCCAGAGATTCATCCAGTTTCAAGACATATGTATAACCAGTTTCCGAAAGAAATGAGTGGTCATCGCAGTTACGTGCGCATCTAGGAAGCTGTAAAAATACCATGTACGAGCATAATACGAGCTCCTCACAACGTGAACAGCTCTCGTTTGTCTAGATAGCTCAGGTATAAGAACACTGCACCGGTATCGCAGAGGTCAAGGTTTTGAATTCAGCTCAAGCTTGAATTTCCTTCATTTTCACAGCTGCTTAAAATCTGAAAGTAACCGGAATGATCAATTATGTCTTTAAATCTCTTTCCACAGTTTAAATATATGATCTTTCATATATCCACTAGCCACCAAAATCCCTTTTTACGGTTATTTCTTTTCCAGTTTCAGGCAATCTATAGTTTCTTCTGGAAATTGCCTAGCATCCAGGTTGAATTTTATCATAATGCAAAACTGTAGAAATTAACCGTACAAACGGGCTTTTGTCCAGCTATCGTTGAATCATACACAGCTGTCGCACGACCTGGGAGCAGACTCTCAGGTAAATTAAGGCAAGGGCCTCTAGTTATTCACCGGGAAAGTTAAGGTGTAGTGTATCTTTTGAAGCTTCAGTTGTAGCAGCATGAAACTTTGCCGGGTCAAAAGATTGACAGTTTGTGTCAATTTGGAATGTCGAAAATATGCAAATTAGGTCACGTGACCTCTTCAAGCCAAAAAATCTCT
>OMLO01001103.1_pt1 | contig 20040 bp, 13 predicted proteins | sample 1674811 | NCBI WGS metagenome assembly OMLO01 (sample SAMN06265003, study PRJEB25207) | coral metagenome | isolation source: Coral host | place: Mexico:La Bocana,Puerto Morelos, Mexico | collected 2008-11-13 | reverse complement strand
ATGGGTACTAGTAGTAACACCTTTAAAGGTTAATATTTTCTGAACCTTTACATTCATAACCATTTATCCTGTTTGGTGTTTTGTTAAACTACCTTGATTTCTTTACCAGAACACAAAAATGATCCAGCGCTAAATAGTCCAAATACATAATCATTAAAAAATTAAAATATTTCCTCATTCATGCCTAATGACAATAATAAAAAGTTATGCCAATACAGTGGTGTTGGTATCTACAAACAAAATGTCATATTGCAGTCACAAAAGTGCCTGATTACTGGTGATTTTAATGTCACCATATTTACCATTGACAGATTCCAGAACAGAAGTCTTTAAATATATATACTTTTCCATTCTGAAACTTTTCAGAACCTTACTGTGCCTGGCAATTCTCACCATTTCCAGCCAGTGGAGTCTTAGATCCATGTTGGTTTAGATAAATAACTTGGCAGCACCAGCTAACCACAGTAGGGCCAGTCAAGTGCATCTACCAACATCAAAATACTTCTGTCTGCTTCTGTATTGAAATTATGCATCATCATTATGACGCTGTGGTGGAAGGTTTTTTCATCTAGAATCATTACCATTCACAATGGTCATCACTTTCCCTGAAAAAATTGAACAAGCACTATTATATTTTCAAAATTGATAAAAACTTAACATTTCAACACACTGTAAAATTGCATAATATATCATTATACAAATGAATATGTGAAAGAACATATATTCAAACAGTGGGAAAAGATATGAAAACCTGAATTTTTTTCAGGCTTTAATTTCACAGCTGTAAAAGTTGTGTATACAAGTGCAATAAAAAATCATATCTTAAAATATATTTATATCGTTAATTTTTAACATTCATTTAATACTTCCATGCTAATAAAGCAAAAACGAAGAACTTTTAAGCAACTTTGCAAAATGCTCACCATCAGCTATCCCATTTTGTTGCTGCGTCTTTCGAATCTTTTTCCTCTTTTTACTTTGCTCTGAACCATAAGACCGTCTACTCTTTCGTACAGGACTTCGTTGGAAAAGTTCCTCTGTATTTAGCCAGGGGTGATTTAAACATTCTTGGACAGACAGCCTGTCACTGAAAAATAGCAAGAGCAGTTTGAGATTATGCTTGATTTGGTTGCATATTTGTACAGTAAGAGAAAGTGAAGTCTTCATCTGGCCAAGAGGTTGGAACTTAGCTGGCCTAGCTAGCAGAATTTTGCATTTGAGTGCTTTTGTTTCGGCGGTGAAGCCTTGCATGAACACAAGTGCAAAATGTATGTAGGTCACTGGGTAGGTTAAAAAACATCTGTTGTTTACAAACATTTTTATCATCTGCTACTCAATACTCTGACATCACTTACTCTGCATCTCTTTGAAGAAGTCTCTTAATAAAATCCTGTGCAGTGTGGGAGATGTTCCTAAAATACTCCTCTGGAAAATCTAGTGAAGCTAAGGAAACATTGTAGCATGTTTCTTGTTTATCTTCTCCGGCAAATGGCGACAGACCAGTCAACCTGTTAATAGTCGCAAAGAGAAACTCTGATTATCATGTGTCAGTGTAACATTCTGTAGGGCACTTAGGTTGAGGTTAGTTGTCACCAAAAATTGTAAATAATTTTGAAAGTTTAAAATTGATGTGTCAAGAAGAAGTTATAGTAGTCTGGTAGGCAGAGTTCTCACTGTAAAACATAACATTTGTAAGGGGGAGGGGTGGAGTTCACTTGCTTATGCTATGGTTGTGCAATATGGTACACTATACATGCTGGGACACAAAGTATTGTGCTAATCAGTTGATTAAGGCGTGATGAAAGGTTGGTCATCAGGTTTTAACATGAAAGCTCATGTTGTTGTCACTGTCAACTGGCTCAGTTTCAAGTGGCAAATTGTCGACCTTTGACATCATTGGAAGCAAAGTGCACAAAATTGTGGGTGTTACAACAGGCCATCCACAACTGTTGAGGTAAGGAAAGTTACCCATGAGGACACCATTTGTCACCAAATTTCTCTCACGCCTTACTTAACTGATGATAGTAGTATCGGATATCTGCAACCTTACTATGCCTGTATAACTGAAATTCAGAAGTTGTTGAACAATTATTGAAAAGACACTTACATGACGTAGGCAACTACACCAATACTCCTGAAACCAAAGGAAATAGTTAATACTGGTCAGTAAATATGTTTCATTCTCAATGCTGATATAATTCCACATCAACCCTCAATTAATATGTCGTTGATCCTACAATCAAATTAACCTGATATAAAACAAAGTCCAGTTTTGATGCAGATATTAATACTAGTCTTGAATGATGTTACAGCACCAAAGATCTAAAAACTTTTTTTGTAAATAGTAATTCCTTAACTATACCTTACCTAAAAATTCAATCTTTGATTAGAGCGGTTTTCAATTGAGTTTTCAATTGCGGTTTGAAATTAGCGGAGTGGTGTACTGTAATTGCTAAGTACACGTAATTGATTTGATTTTGGTTTTATGATTTGTACTTACTACAATTTACACAAGTATGAAAACACTTACATGCAAAATAACAAAATATCCTTACCAAATATCACTTGGCTTTCCCACAGGTTCAAATTCAAGTATTTCAGGAGCTAAAATCAAAGAAAGGAGAGAAATTAAACAATCAAGTATCTATTATATTTTATATAAATTGTGTTTAAATATCTAGACAAAAATATTGAAACAGTTTGATCTTTTTGATCAGTTTATTACCAACTAAAACTACTACAAATAATTTTCAAGCTATCAAGATGTATCTACGTATGTATGATTAGCATAATTTATTGCAGTCACTTCTGTGATAAAAGCAAAGACAAGCAAAAGACAATGGTCTGCCTGTGACAATGGTCTGCCTTCAAAATACACATTAAGCGCCAAGCTATTAGACTGCTGAATTACTGAAGTATACATAAATGGAATGTGTGATATTTATATCTGCAAAAATTGACTCCACTTGCAAAATAATATGTACAAATATGTACATTATTATGTAGAATCTTGTTGATGATATATATAGTTAAATATGTCTCTTAAAATAATGTTATTTTATTTTAAGATGGACTAAGTGCCTTATTAGCGTGCAGTGCAATAATAAAAAATGAATATGGTTTTACTTTGAATCAACTCAACCATCTGGAAATCACAAAAATTGATATCCAACTTGAAAAACATGTCTATCATAATCGCAAAAGCTAGTTCCCACAAAACAAGAAAAAATGCTAATCTGTAAAAGTAAACTCCCACAAACATTTTGTGCCACACAATTTATAGCAATTTAAAGTCAGAGTGGAACAAATAATGAGCTTACATGTAAATGCAGCAAGGTTAATGTGTGGAGTGTGATGAAAATGCAAACACAATACTTACCAACATACTCGGGTGTTCCAACTATTAGGCAGATTTGTTCGCCATCTTTTATCTGTCTTGCTAAACCAAAATCAATGATCTTGATCTCTGGGTATGCATGCTCTGTCATCAGAAGTATATTGTTGGGCTGCCAAAAGATAAAACACAAAAATAGTTTCGTAAAAATCTACATTACTTGCAAAAAAAAAATGTCTGAAATTTGTAAGTGTCTGAAATTTTAAGCATCCAAGTTAAGAAGCAAACTTAAGCTGAGAAATAACAGCCTGATAGAATATTGTTTGTCATATGCTGAATCTGTTATCTGAAAAACTATCATTTTCACAGACCTATTAGTGTTTTGTAGGCATAAATCTACTTATTATCTATGTTTCAGCAAAGTGCCCAACATTTTTGTCTGCAATTGGTCCAATTGAGATAAAAGTGTCTGAAAATTAAAGGTCCAAAAATAAAACATCTAAAATTTCAATGTACAAACGTCTTTGAAAGTTATGAACCTGTTTTCCTATTGGGCCAGCTCCAACCAAGGAGAACGTTCACTATGCTCTGTTAAATTGTATGAGAACATCTGATTTTAGAGCCAAGTCTAATCTAAAACTTAAAGATTACCTTTTTGTTATAATTTTCAAAGAATGGAATGACATGTTTCATTGTAGTTTATATCACACCATGGAAAATACACAAGCCAACACAATCAATGCAACATACATGTAGATTTCATCTGAACAAATTTAAACTGGATTCATATAATTTGTCCATGATCTTCTTAATGGATCTTATTATATAGAGTTTTGTTGACAAAATCTTCAGTTTCTGATTTTTTTCATTTTAAATAAAGCTCATGGGTAAAATATGGCTGACATGGTTAAAACAATACTTGAAAAAAACTGGAATGGAAATGACAGCCCTTGTTAAATTTGATCAGGAATAAGATCACAGTAAATGATGGAAAGATTGGGTGTACTACTGTCAAGTACACAACAGCTTTGCTGTTTTCTAACTGAGCCATTTGATCTGCAGGCATAAACTGTACAGGAAGACTGCCAAATATTTATGATAATTTATGTCCTGCAATCAAGTGACTGACAACTCAAACTTGGCAAAAATCCATTTCACCAAAGGTCCATAATTTTATTTTGCATGCATGTGTACACAGTCGTACGTCAAGGTCAAGTATATTTAGTATATTCGCCCCAGTACCTATATCAAAGAAAGGCCTGGCATCTTTGGTGAGGCCTGTATAAATGATAAAAGTGTGTACTGGTACTCAGTAAGATTTAAATGAACAATGTATTTTGTAATTGAAATTTCACCTGTACTGGTCCAAGTGTTCTATAGATACTTAATTACTAGCCGTAAGTAAACTAAGTATCATCACACTTTATCAAGCATCCATGCAATAGCCAGCAATCGCATGCATTATTTACATTTTGGCAGTTTTCCCACGCAGTCTTGGCTTTTTATATTGGAACTAGTCTGCTTGTAGCAATTGTTTGCAATATTCTAGACAGTCATGTAAATTGTTTTTGTATCCTTGTTTATCCTGTGCTTTGCCTCTGGTTTTGAGAGTCGAGGTAATTAGTTTTATTTTGATTAATTTCTATTCATTATAAAACACTGCAGTAAATAAAGGCTTCCTTAGTCTCAACCTTGCTTGAAGTCAAGCTGTGTAATTAAAATATATCAAATACACCAAAAAGATGTAAATTAAAAATAGGCAGTGAACAGGTTGTGGTTGACTTAGCGTGGGGGTTCTGACAATTGATTTAATTAATTAAAACAACCTCTAGATATTGTGTCTGGGGTTTGCACTAAGAAGGAAATTACCGACCTAAAATATTCCCCCACTATGATTAAAGTACTTAGTTTCATATTTTAATTAGTACCTAGTTTTATATTTCTAATTTGAAATTAGATGCATTTCATATCAGTAAACTATTTGCTACCATTTTAACTGTTTTTTGAAGGTTCTTTCACCATGCGTCAAAAACTTCAAAACGTCGTTCTGCATCAGTAGAAGTCATTCGGAAAGCGTTAGACAAACAGTAGACATATATTGATACTACCCTCAGTCTGTAACTTCCGTTAAGACCTTGAACTTGACAAGTAAGAGGTATTTAGTCTTTTTCTGTCTTTGATCAGTGACAATTTTTAAGTATGGTACCTCTGTGCATGGAGGAAATTATTAAACACGTCCTCATAAACATGGGGGTCTGCACCACATGCCAACCTTAAAACCCACATTTTTTGCTGATCAGTTAAATAGATCAATTAAATGAGGTGACTTAAAATCTCAAACCATCATAACAGTAATTTGAGGAATGAAGTAGGAGATAACTTTGAACAGGAATGAGCAACACCATATCACAGTCTAACCAAGTAAGCAAATTAAACCTCCGTGACTAATTAGCACCTGCTACTAATCATGTCTAACACAGTTTTCTAGCTGCAAAAATTTAGAATTACTCTTTCTTAAAGTAGTCCTAGCAGTGAGTAGCGTTTGATAATTCCTTATCAGACACACTTCAAGCATAACATACAATACCCTGTGCAGTTCAGCAATGAAAAAAAGTCAAATAAAACAAAGATGAGCTTAACCCCTCTTGAAAACTATATGACAAGTGAATCTCTTGCTTGAATCCAATCAAGATAAACTGTCACTTTTCTCTTGCAGGTTTTAACACAGGAAAGCAAATACTTTAACATAAGGACCTCTTGTGGTGACCTACAAATAGTTCACAGTCAAACAGGAGTATAGGAATGTATACAAATGAGAACCAGCAATTTTATAATTTGCTACATTTAAAAACACTACCAAAATGCTGCTTCCAAGACAGATAGAACCCTTCTTTATTGTCAAAAATTTCTAGTATGTGTTTTGCTTATTTACCAAATTCAAGGGAACACAGAAGGAATGCTTGGCATGGGGCAGATGCTGGAGAGTGAAACAGGAGCTGGTTTGAGTGCGATATAAACAGAACACAGAGGATTTAAATAAACTCTTTGATGACCTCTTAGACGCACTTCAGTAACTTTGATAGATAATGGTTCTTTGGGCAATAACGACCATATAAGGGCAAGTTATTGACAAGGAAAGATTGCGTGATGGGATGCAAAATCCATTACTAGTCATGTTTGCTAAAACAATCTTCGAAAGTAATAAATCCTTAAGCAACGAGCTACGATTTAAAAAAGCTTTTCATACGTTTTTCATTTCAATGCGGAAAATCAGTCTTGCTTTGCCATCTATCCGAATAAAATTCTTTTTGACCGTGACATACAAAATGTTTCTTTGCGGGGATGGCCGATTACTTTCAGGTCAACATTTTTACAATACCGCATGCAGCAGAAAACAAAATTACAGACATATTTTTGGAATGAAGTTATTAGGAAACAATTAAGTTGAACCTTGAAAAATGTGTCACACAAGATTACGTCGACAATGAAATCATTTTAAATCATGCCACGGGTTGTTATGAAAACTCGACTACCGAAGCAGGTGGCATTCACGAAAACCACCAAAAAGAAATACTGTGCCGTTAAGCTTGAATAAATTCTATCCCACTTTGTGATTTCTCTATGTAGAACCGCAGCATCTCGGAAACACTTGAAAATTATTTCCTTGCTCAACAAAAGTGTGACATGTCACTGTACAAACCGGTCTCAAAGAAAACATTCTCTGCATGACATAATGTCTGCAACTGATAAATCGGTTAATTTAGCTCCAAGCGGCGAGATCGAAAGTACCAAAAAATACATGCGCCTAATTCTAGAATGCAAATAAGCTGTGTTATGTTGCCGCGGAAAGGAATTAGGCTTATTTGGGAAGACGCTCATTTACGAGATTTCCATTAAACGTTGATGACTGCCGTGTTCATTTAATAATGAGCTTTGAAATGTCTGTGAAATGAAAAGCGGCGATCTGTAGACGTAAAATATTAAAACGGCTAGAATGATTTTCTGATGAGCAATACGCAACAGACCACATACATTGCTCAAGCAAGGGCAAGACGCGTATTTCAATATACAAATGTTTCATTTTCGAGAATAATTGGACATGCATGGAAAAAATGCAAAACCGTAATCGTAATTGGAAATAGCTTATTACACATGACCTGCTGAGTAAACACGGATCTCCCTGGGTAAATTGATTGAATTTGTCTGTGACAAAGAAATTGACTGTTGAATGTTTGCTGAAGTCTCCACGCGTAACGACACCCTCACGAAAATTTAACCCAAACAAACATTGAGAAGCAAGAACAACTCAAACATAATATCAACACCGCAGGCTTCTCACCTTAATATCTAAATGAACATAGTCCTGATCGTGCATGTGTTTTACACCTTCGAGAATCTGTCTGAGTAAAAACACCACTTCTCTTTCGCTTCTACTCGAGGCTGGTTCGTCGCTATCGTAAGCGATACAGTGTCGATGTAGATCTCCGCCGAGTGCGCTGTGGAAACAACATCACAAACCGTTCCATCTTTAAAAATATAATTCTCGAACAAAACTCTCGAACGAAGGAGAAATACTCACAGTTCTAAGATAAGAATGACCTCGCTCCTGGTCTCAAACACATCATAGAGTGTGATTATCTGTGGATGTTGATTAGGAAAATTCGTCGCGTTCAACACTTCCACTTCATGCCAGACCTCCGCTCTGCAGTCTTTGCCCTTCCTTCTCTTACGGACAAACTTAGCGGCGAATTCTTTCCCGGTTGCCTTTTCACGACAACGTTTCACGACCGCGTACTGCCCTCTGAAAAGTGAAAGATTAACGCCATTCACGTAAATGACGAACAGACTGCACGAAGAATCAAGGATATATTTCACGCAACAACTCAACACGATGCCGTGCTCACCTTCCAATTTCGTCGAAAATATCGAAGTAATTTTCAATCGGTTCTGTGCGCGGGGTAAGGGCCATTGCGAATGATATTCAAGGCTCTTCCCTTATCACAAATCTGTAAGTCGAAGAGTTTCAATCCGAAGTCACCTTGCTGTAGACCCGGCCAGTACAGAAATATTTGGTCAGCCTTGACCTGTCACACTCAATCTCACTCACAAAATACTTCAATAACTCCCCGCGTTCTTGCCGCGCATTTGCCTAATTGATCGACCAATCAGATTCGTCGAATGTTATTCGGTCTCCTCCTTCCCTTAATCGTCACTTCCGCCCACTCGCGCAGTACCCGTATGATCGCCTTCTGGAATGCCGAACTGTCATCGAAATAACCTTATCAAACCTGTTTTGGTTTCCCAGCGGATTGATCGCCCAAAATGATTCGATGCGAAAACGCATCTGTTTTCAGCAACCGACTAGCAGACGATAATTGAAGGTAAAATCGCGAAACATTTCGCTCTTAAGTTGAAGTGCTCAGGAGATCGGAATGATTATATAAGAAAAAGAGACGTTATGCGGACGGTGCTTCGAAAAACAGAAAAAATAAAGTCGCTGCCGGCCCATCTGCAGAGAAGGCGATGACAGGAACATTCTTCAAACGAAAAATAAAAATAAACAACTCTTTTCAACGTGCGGTTTAACGCTAAATTAGATCAGGTTGTTTTGGTTCCCTTCCAGGCGTAGCAGAAAGTAATATAATGAGACAAATAGCTCATACAACAAAATGCCGGTAGGTGAATAGACACACCGTCAAATTACTGACTAAACGGCAAAAGTCTATAAATCTACCAAGAGCGGATCGTTCAAAGGCTATTTTTGTTCGGAGAATGCCAAATATCGACGAAATTGTATTCCAGAGGAAATATTTGGCATTACATATACAATCCTATATCCTGTTGTTTTTTGCCAAAAGGGGATGGCATCGTCAGCTTTCTATTTCGATTCGATCTTATCTGAAGGTACTTTACTTAGGCTTATCGCAAACATTCGAAGGCTTATGCCCCTAATTGCGTGTCAATGACAAAAACATGTAAACAATGTCCTAATCTTTGGGAAGAAACCATACCACCGATTCCTAAAACCGTAATAAAGTAACCTTTGGCGATCCTTGCCCTGTGACACACATACAACAAAATTATAACAAAATTTTAACGCCCGCCATGTGTGCGGGAGGTCATGTGTTCGATTCCTGTCGGGGACTCGTGTCCTACGCAAGTCCTACGCTTGATTAATTCACCTTCCACAAAATTTTCATGGTTTTGTACAACGCACGTGCGACCCTTCTGTCTCTCACTCTTTAGTGACGCTGCCATTTCCCTGTATGCAAAATAATCTGGGCATATGGTAGCTGTAATTACATAACCACTGAAAATCCGATATTTCAGCTGAGAGTTGATAAACTGGATTCGGGTTGCGTGACCACCACACGAAAATGTACATTTTTGTTTGCACATCAAAATAATGCCCCCAAATTTAAAATACTATTTATTCAACTTGTTTTCATCGCCACTCCACTCAACACTACACTTATTTTCAATTGAAGTGTCTCTTTACAATTTCTTTTATTTGTTAAAAATTTCACAGAACTCACCACAAAAGCGCAGCAAATATTGACTGTAAGTACAAAAAAAACCGATTTACCTCATACAAGAAAAAACAATTCAGAGTACGGAAACTTTACTTTAAAAAAATTCTTATAAATAAATATTAGGCTTATGCCTTGACACGTAATACAAATATCACGCAATTTGAAAGTCACGCAATGCCTTTCCAGTTGCGCGACGACTTCAGTAACGGTGCTGCTAACTTCTCAATAATTGGGGATATTACAACTTAATAGCTTTAGATAATTTATCTTTTCATTACATTTTTCTTGGGATTTTTATCATATTTTAGTCTTTAAATGCACAATTTTGTGAGCTGGCGGGGATGCCACACCCGCACGAGACCAAGCAACATACATGTATCTTCAGTTAGGACAATTTCTACGAAAGATCGCACCAACGAGTTATTTTTACATCTGCCGTTATTTATATATTGCCATATTTTTAGATCTACATGGGTGGCATGGAGCACTAGTTTAGCCGTGTTTAGCAAGTCTTCGACGTTAATTATTTGTCACTTGAACCTGATGAGGAGACAATTTGCCGTCCATACAGCTGTTTTGAGAAAGGCTATCCTCTAAAAGCGAGCGCGACAATGTGGAAAGGTATTTGGGATGTCGGTTTCCTGTTGCTTGATAGAAGCTCAAGGTGTTTCAGTGTGATACAACGAAACAGCATCAACACGTGTATTCAAACTTCCCCTTCCTTTTTACTGAAACACCGTGAATTTCAACCAAGTAACGATGAACTATCAATAACCATGATACAAATCGGTATAGTCGCGTACGCTTTCAAGTTATTGTCGAAACAGCTGTATACAGCGAGTGCGCGCGCCAAAATTACCCAACATTTGTCTGCCATCCATCTACAGAAACAACTTTGGTTTCCTGCTACTAACACCACCCTCCCTACGTCACACCGCTGTACACCCTCCACAGTTTCCTTCCCTTTAAAAAGCCACTTAACAGGCCCATAAAACTGTCAATCACTCACACCCATAACCAAGCTCTCATTCAAAGAATATCCTTCTATCTGGCTATCGCTTTTAATCCAATGGTAAACTTAACGATCTCGATACAAGTCACAACTAATATTTGCATTAAGGACAGCCTCTTTATAAATGGGGCTATTTCCGAGTTACAATGTACCCCTGTTTGAAAACGAGTCTGTGCAAAAATGAGTTTCATTTGCATGAAAATAAACTTGTTTGCGGAACACATTTTTATGTGAATCGTTTCTCACAAAGAGTCGTCTCGGCACAAGGTACAAGGTAACTCGGGGAAATGCCTATTGACCGTGTCAGAGGCTACGAGAATTTCAAAAGATCTTTATCCTTAAATCAACCATTGGAACCGTACATGTAAAAATCTTCATTTACTGCTAATTGCTAACGGGAAGGACGACCTCTTGGGAATTACACCGGCCCTCTTTTCGTCTTATTGCCTTTGCGTTTCGTTTCACTTTCAAAACCATTTTAATGCGTATTTCTTGATATCACAGAATCACTTGAAGACGTAAACTAAAGGGCTACAACGGCAAGTTTAAGTAAAATAATTTGTATCTTTAAATGTACAATTAATTCCGGCCTCCTCATCTCTAGGACAAAGTAGACGAAATTTCTCGACTTACGACAGGTTTTTGTCACGCAGAAAGTGTTGTCCTTTTCAGATGGCAGCTCTGCCACGAATGACGCGGTGAGTATGGCCCAAAGGATTTGCCGCAAAGAGAGTGAAAATTTAAACTTAGGCTCACAGAGCTATCCTTTGCAACAATACCTTAATAACAAATTTGTAAAAATATTTATGTCCATCACATTTCGTGATATCTTCAGCAGACAAAATCGACCCTTTCGCCTACATTCGTGTTAGTTTTTTTTCGCTGATCTATTTTAAGAAGGCGTCAGTTAAATTTAGTAAATTGAAATAGTAATGTAAAACGTTATTAATGCTACATTCAGAACATGCCGGGGGGAATTAGTTATCGCTTCACTGAAACACACTTGGCGGGAATTACTTCAATCCTTACAAATCCATAAAGCAACACCGATAAATTCCATATCTGTACGAAAAAAAGCACCTTCCGGCGAAATAGACAAATAGTCGTATTAATTTACGAAACTTCAATTCCACTGTTCTTTGTAGATCCCTTTGAGTGACAGATCACTGCATTGCAAAGGTTTCCGACTCCTCCACAGCAAATGTGAGTTTCTCCAGAAGTTCTTCATACGAGCGATACAAGGGCAAGTCTAACCGGTTAAAACAGGTATGAGCCCTGCGTTCCAAACAAAAGCAAGCAGATTTGTTAGTAAGAACAATGCCGTTAACTAGCGAAAACCCCTATCAGTTATTGATGCCCTTAACACCTCTTTTGTCAAGGTGTCTGTAATGTGTTTGAGCTTGGCGACGATAACAGTGATAGAAACCCACCTGGGTAGTTTTGAGAAGTCTCCCCATCTCTCGATACAGAACTTCCTTGGCCCTGTGCTACCGCGAAGAGCAGCAAAACCTTCGTAAGGTATGCTAGAGGTTCCAGTGACGAACTGTACACGAAAAAAAACGATTGGTTAGACAAAAGAAACTTCGTTTCAAAATATCTAAAACAGGTTGTGCACGCTAAAAGATGCAAAACACCCAGAGTTTGGTATCCTCCAGAGCGACAGAATCGCTGTTATTGCAGGTGAGTCTGTAGAATATTTCTCTGTTAAAAGGCATGCGAACGAGGTAAAAAGGTCAGTAGAATGCAGAATTGACTCTTTCGCCTCATTAGCTACTATAACGACTTATGTAACCCCTCTATATTCTTGCACGTAAGAACAGTTTTGAATCGACTAAAGAACCTCGCAATTGCACAAAATTCCAGGGCAATTGGCCAGAAACGCCGAAGAAAACGTTTGTGTTACCTCTAACACCAAGAGTAAGAGCACGACGCACTTTCTGTTCAGTGGAGATTTACTAGTAAAAGTTTATCCGTGAAGCAAAGCGGGTTACTAGAGATGAATTGTAGTGATTAAACTTTGTTAAACGGCTAAATTATTGACAAATACGCTTGCATGAAAAAGCAAAGACACATTTAACGCTATTAAAAGATCAACTCTAAGCCAAATCGGATTTCCCAGGAGATAATAACTTTGCCACATAACGCGCAACTCTCATAAATCATATAAGTTTAAAAAAAAAACATATCAATAGTGGCGAAGCAAATGCCGCAAAATCAAGAATGCATTGAGATCTTCACAAAACGGATTGCCAAATTAACTGAAACAATCAAACTCTGCCTTTGAAACCAGATTACTAACTCATACTGTGAAACTCTATTCTTGCGTCTGAAACTGTAGTCTGGGAAAAAGCGAGCTATTTGAAAAATTTCTGAATCAAAAACTAGAAGTTGCTAAATGCGCTGTTACGTTTTCATTAAGATGGTTTTAATTCACGCTAACCTGTAAGAGTCTTAACTTCTGCTCGTTATCAAAGGACCGAACCACCTTCCAGAACCACTTTATTACTTTGTGATTGCCATGGTAACCTGAAATAATACAACGAAACATTTAGCAATGGTCAATCTAAGACAGCAAAAGGGTAGCTTCTTTATTTGACTGTTCTGAAATAGCAGAACAAAGGTGTAAATTAAAAGCGCCAGCAAGGTTTCTTTCTCAAGCTCTCTTCACAGATTCACGAGCTCGACGCAATGACAAGATTTCTTTGATAGTGTGCACGACAACACGTTTTTTTTATAGAGAATTCCTCGTCGGAATGTCACCATCCAACTTTTCAAATGAAACTGTCAAAACATTCGCCAAAACGCAAAAAAAATTCTCTAAGTGGAGTATATAGCGAACAAATAACCCGAAAGCCGAACAAATAATCCGAAAGTCGATCAAATAATCCGAAAGCCGAACGAGCCTAGCTAGGTCGAACAAGGAAGACATCAGAGGGGAGGGAACCCGTCCTATACCCCACTACAGAGTACTTCTCGAACTGGTCGCGGTTTTGTCGTAAAGCTATTCGAAAAAAAAACCTTGCCAAGTGAAATGTTTTCGTCTACTACGTTCAACCAACTCTTCTCTTTACCTGAGCGATATTCCGTGTTTTTTCTCCAGTCTTCGATGTCGATATCTGCCGTGCCTGAGATCACAAGTTCCAGCTCGCGGGCATCAAACAGATTGATCAGGTTAGGGTCTAGAACCTGGAGAAAAACGATTAAGGTAAATAATAAGGTAAGGGAAAAAATCTGTTTGCCCGAAAAAAAATTAGAATATTTAAGATTCTGTGTCACTTGTGAAACGCTGTCAGAAACTGAGGATACCTGAACGAGTCAAAAAGTGAGGGGGTGGGACTGGGGAGAGATGTGGACAGACTAAGTAACTTAGGAGCAATCACAGAATACTCGGCCACTTCATTTACATATGTCGATGTGCTTCGAAGAATGAGGTATAGAACAATAGTTGCTTTCTTATTCAATGACACGTACATGAAGTGGCAGGGTATTCTGTAATCTAGAAATTAGCAATTTAAGATAGAAGCGCAGCAAGGATGAGAGAAGGCTTGTTCTTTTTATCGAACTTTTTCGCCAGAAAACGTTAATATTGTAGTCAGAATTAGTGTTCACCACTGGCAAGCCTGATGCACTAAAAGAAATGTTTTTAGAACGCATAGTTCAGTCATTGATAATATTGGATAAAACTTGGATCCAAGTAAGGTTGACAAGATTCGGGTTATCACAAACCGATGACAAATAACGTCACGTGAGGTAAAAAAAAAAGGGCGTGTCGTAAACCTCCCACAGTGGACAACTAAGCTACTGATCCAGACCCAGATAATACGACCGCAGTTGATTATTAATCTGGCCTGTGGGAAATATTTCAAATTTCGCGTTCGAGTACCTCATTGAATCCATTGACAATACTCTCCATTTGTTCAGCTACTCCTCTTTCGACGCGCCATCTGACCATCTGCTCCACATACTCGTGCTTGTTACTTTCTGTAACTTCAATGTCTTTACCGCCTGGAATAAGCTCGCGCTCGGTCACCTGAAAGAGTCGAAGGATTGATGAATGAGCGAGGATTTACGGGAACGTCTAGCGATGCTCCGCAATCATCAGGTCAAGTTTATTGAATACTTTGTTTTAGCTTAGTTTTTTCGGGCCGCGGCGTGATATCCTCTACATATTTAACTGTGGCCACCTTCTTAGGATCTTTCCTTTGCCATCAGAAATCTAAAACAAAGCGGGTAAATGCAGTCTTTGGCGGGAAACGGGTAGGGCAACGAGCGTGCATCGAACGCCGAGCTTTTGGCGGGAAAAAAATTGGTAACAGCAAAGGAGAAAGTACATGTCAGAGAAAAAAAAAGGCCCTTAGCAATAAATAATAATAAAAAAATAAAACAGCTTCCAAACATTCTAACATGGAATGGAAATTTCTCACAAAGTATGCAATGGGAATGTAGGATTAGTCAATAGATGGGTGTGGTAGGGTAAGCGTTCATTCATTCTTCGCACGGAATTCTGGACGATAATTGTGTGACAACAGGTTTGTGACCAAAGAAATTGTAAGATACAATGGTTTATTTATCTCTTCTCGTTTTCATCGGGACTGCAAGACACTTGCAAAAGGTTCTGTTACTTTCTCTGGTTGGTAAAACACTCGTACAAGTGAATACATGAAATGTCTTAAATTTGAATTGCGGAGAAAGATGTAGAGACATGAAAGATCATCGTAGTTATGTACATAACTTAAGCAGTTGTAAAAAGTACGCCTGAAAAAACTTCTGGGATTCTAAGCCATGACCTTGCGATGCCGATGCAGTCTTAGGTGCAGTACTCCACCAATTGAGATATCAAGCGAACTTTACATCACTCCCGGGCCAGAAAAACAAATTCTCTTCGGAGGTACTTGGTGTGTCTTTGATGACTACGTTTAAACACAACACCGCGATCACGAAAAAAAAAATGACTGAGAGAAGTGCCTCAACTCGCCGGTGACTACTTGTAGCCATGGCCCTGCACTCTTACCTGTCCAAAAATCTCTTCGCTGACAGTAAACGACAAATCAAGCGCTCCTGTGATGTCATTTTCTGTCAGCCACGTCATGCTCTGGTGAAACAGAGAGTCCATTGCTTCGACGTCACTGAGATCACACGGACTGAAAGAGGAACGTAGCCAAAGACACAGTGAGTTGGACAAAAACAAAAACAAAACAAAAGCAAAGACGGGGTGCTAGATGTCAGGTCAAAACTGAAGTAAATGAAAGAAATGTTCCTCGATCTATGAAATTAATGCATACGAACGTTTACAAACTGAAAAAGCAGTGTAGCAGCTCTCGTACCCTATTGCAGCTGTTATTGTTTTGGGGCTAGGGTCATTGTTTCTGTTGTTTGTTCTTCTGTTTCCTTGAAGGGGTCGCGCCATTCATATGAGACCTTACGAGAACTCCTACACAACCCTAAAAAAAGCGACGTGAATGTACCAACAGTGTAGTAAGAAACTGTACCTTCTTAGCAAAGCCTTGTAGAAGGGACGAGTGAAAAAAGCATCCAACAGGTGCTGATGTATGATCACAAGACCAACGATTCGCCCACAGAAACGGAACCTGAAAAAAATATCAACTTTTTCTGTTAATTCTACAACCTTAAAAAAAGCTTCCGTAGAAAAGACTGCCTGGCGCATATTCAAAGTGCGGGCATGACCACGACTAAGTGTGAGAATTTTAACGAAGTAGCATAGTTGGCCCAGAACACTGAGCTCTTTATTAGCTTTAAGTCGATCAATGTAAATTAACGGCCATAGCGTTAGACCTTTCAATAACCATGTGATTTCCCTGAGCGAGTTTTCGTCAAACACAAATCCAAGCTGACTGGTAATGACCGCGTTTTCAAATTCCTCCATCGAAGTGTGGACGGAAAACATTCGATGCGTTTTCAGAGTGAAATCGTCGTTTTCAATTATTTCTAGCGCAGCGTGGACGGGGCCTCAGCCAATGAGAGCGCAGAAACACTTATTGGTTGGCAATAACAGAGGGGGAAATTATCACCACAACAACAGGCAGTGTTTATACACACTATACCCACCACTCGTGAGAGTTGTCCACATACAGCGATACTGGGCTCACTTGAACAGTGTACGTATCATTTGCAGAATACTCAAACAGACCGTAGTACGGATTGAACACTTGACGCGACAAAAGGAAAAAGAACTCTCTCGCTGGTCCGCCATAATCCAAACTGAAACAACAACAACAAAAAAATCATTCTGTTACGAAATGTTTTTTGGACAGAGTGGTTTTCTAACAACCACCGTGGTAGAACAAACTTGAGAATTCACAGCAATGTTGAGATAAAGATAAACGTATGGGACCCTCGCATATGAATATTCCCATGAACGCTACTGAGGTATTTTCATGTAATACTTTTTCTGACGATATAAGGTGGTTCTAACTTTTACGTTTGCCGATGAAACACTTGTGTCTGACCATTCAACTTGGATGGTACGGAACAGTACTTTCATGTTTTTTGTGCTGTGTGAGGTGGTTCTAACATGTAAGTCTGGGGATAAAAACCAAACGTGTGACCATTCAATGGAAATTACTCATGAAATGCAACTTACTTCAAGTAGTGGGCGACATTTTGCAAAATGAATTTTGGTCAATGTCTCACGGTTTTGAAATTTGGATTATTGCCGCTGTGAGAAGTGTGAGGCTTAGTGATATCTCAGTGATATCATATCAATGATGTCTTACCCTTCCTCGCCAGCGAACTGAATTTCTAAGCGGTTTCTTTGTATCGCCCTGGCAGGCTCCTTCATGATTTGATCATAAGCGTCTTCTAAAATATGGTCCCGTCGTATACTTAACCTGTTGAGAGAAGTCACAATAACATTTCAGTTTTAATCCACACAGATCGGATTTCTTTGTTACGTTTTGCTTTCATATTTCAATCAAGTTCCTAACCACGCTGGCAAGGTATATTTCTAAACTACGAAAAGACTTACATAAATCGCAAGAATTAATCTGTTTCCCTCTGAGAGGCAAAAGCACGATACCAAGGCAAGAGGCTTCGACGTTTTTTGGTTTGTCACGAACCCATCCACAGTACTTACTTGATTTTATTGGGTCCCTGTCCGTAACCCTTGTGGTAGAGCTGACGATGGAACGAGCGAACTTTAGCCTCGAAGTCGCGTTTATACGGAGCAGGACTGGAACTAGCAGTAGAATCACCCATTGCACCTTTAAGTGATACCTCGGTGGAGCTTGACCTTGACCGTGTTCCAGGAGTGGCCAGGGGGCTAGGCGAGTGACGCGAGGGTGACGAGGACTGGGGTGTGGGTTCAGTTGTTTGCGCAATTTCTGCTGGAACATGGCTGACAATACTCTCCTCCATAACGCTGGATAACAAATACAATTAAATGCCAAAGAAATTACTAGCCAGTCTTACATTTACACGGAGACACCGGTTCGTCAAGGGTTTGTGCAAATGGTAAGTAAAAATGTTTGTTGGTAAGTCTGTTGAAGCGAGTTCAACCTGATCTTTATAATTCCAAGATGGCGGGGAAGAATTGCAAATTGTAAGTACATTTTCAACTCAGAAATGTTGGTTGGAAATTTTGGACAACAAGACGTCCAATTTTTTTTAATTTTGAAAATTTCAGTTGAGCCAAAATTGTCTTACCATTTACATTCGGACCGAAGTGTCCGGAATTTTGGGGTAAATGGTCAACAACCATTGTGTCATGAAAGAAAGAACACTTCACATTACCTCAACAACATAATAAAGTCGAGATTATTGGACATTCGCGCCAGGGCCCTCTCACCATCTGTCTGCACTCGTCTTACGTTGGCTCTGGAAGCGAAGAAAGATTGAAATAAGTTATTTACAAAATCAGATATAATGCGGGGAGACAAAGTACTCCTTAATTTTGGCGAGAAATTTCAGCGTTCATTTATAATTTCACAAGAGAAATACAGGATTGCCCTGGCAACGTTCAGCACGTAATTTCTCGATACAATAAAAAAACAACGCTTGTAAGCGTAATTTGTCACTTACAATAATAAAATGTAATTTAACTCATAAAATTAACAAATAATTTCACTTGCATTTTGTCAAAATTCAAATAATTTCCTTCGCTTAAGGCCTTGGAAAATTGTTAGAATTTTGACAAAACACGCGTGAAATTATTTCCCAATTTCACTGGTCGCCATTTGATTAGCCACACGAACTACAGCTGTGAAGAACACATGAGCAATGGCAAAGAAAAAGCCACTCACTTCAGAGTGGGGCTTCGAGAGTATCCTTGGTATTTGTCTTTGAGAATATCGTCAATGTTCGGTTGAGACAAAAACGAGACTACTTGCTGGTTGTAAGCTAAGGGAAGAAGAAAAAATGGCGAGGTTAAAAAAGGCTACAGGTACAATAGTGCAAGATTAAAATAAAATAAATCATAAACCGCATTAGAATTTTTATGCACCGCTCAAAAATATGAATTTAAGTCAAAAAATGGAATTAATAATAAACCGCATATGAATTTCTCTGTTTCGCCATAAATTTACAAGTGTAATCGTGTGAGTACGAACGTTAACATTGTGAGAATATTGACGTTTTTCCATGTACCGGTACACTTCAAATAAGCACACAACTGTAAAATGGCCTATTGATCAGATACCCTTGTGATGCGGAAAGGGTCGGAAGAACGGTTATCAGGTAATTGTTTTGGTATGATAAAGCTCGTAAGCGAGGAAAGAATTGAAAGTACATTTGGACATGTGTAAGACCGAGAGCTGGAGGGGGGGTTCACGCGCGTTAAGATTTTAGAGTTGCGATGAAGGTCTACGGGTACGCAGTTCATTTGCTAACAGAGCTAATACTTTTAACAAGTGCCAAATTACCTGTTATCACTAACAATTGTCACATTGCAAAGCATTTACTTACTCATTGGCGTCGAGTTGTTCAAACTGCTTGACCGAGACGGTGTGCTTGGTGGTGGAGGCCTGGGCGGAGGAACACGTCCGCGTCGAGGCTGTAACCAGATGCAAAATAACTTTATAACGAGGCTGGGATATAGTAGAAGTTATAATCCATCAGATATATATTGGCTCGCACGCGATTGGTCTTGACACGTCACGTGACTGAACATGCCCAGCCAAAATTGACTGGTCTAGTGGTATTCAAAA
>OMLO01001102.1_pt1 | contig 20045 bp, 23 predicted proteins | sample 1674811 | NCBI WGS metagenome assembly OMLO01 (sample SAMN06265003, study PRJEB25207) | coral metagenome | isolation source: Coral host | place: Mexico:La Bocana,Puerto Morelos, Mexico | collected 2008-11-13 | reverse complement strand
TCGATTGTGGACCAATGGGTGGAGAGCCTGCCTAATCTGCTCCTCATCATCAGTAACATCCTGGGGCCTGTCTGTCAGCACTAGTTGCATGAGTCGTAGCGTAGCAGCAAATAGTTTTCCCCTGTCCTGTGGCGGCATGAGACCAAACCGTTCCCTGACCATCCATCGCCTGCGTTTGCCACAGTCGATCATTAGTTGACACCATCGACGTTCAAACGGCTTGCTCGTACGTATTTCGCCCCTCGACTGTAAAACGGCTTGCTCGTCCAAGTAACAGCAAAATTCCATTTACATCACTACTATATAACTGCTGGGGACATGGTGGGCTGGGCTGTAACGTTCCTTGCACTTGCATACATGTGACATGCTATATGCAATGAGGTGGACCATATACATGTTGCCCAAAGAAAGCCAAGCTTCTAGTCCATCAACCTCAGACGCATCTACATCACAAGTTCCATGGAAACTATGCGCTACTTTAGGATCTTTCAGGAACTTTATCATACTTTATCCAAGATTGAGGATTGACTTTCTGAACCTGTTGATGTGTCATATCCTTGTTGCAGCATGCACCTTGGCTACCATGTGAAAGTTACACGCAGAAACTTACTTGAGCAAGAAGCTAAACTTCCTTGGATCAAATACCGCTTATATGCTATTCTGTAATGAACCCTCGCGGACTAGTGGAAAGTAAAGCTGTTTACGCCACGGAAAAAACATATATTCTGCAGACTTGTCACCCCTTCCAAACTCTGGTTGAAGGCACATCTTTTTTGTCCGCAGTTCCGTTCTGTCAGATCCAGTTTGGAATCACTCGTTTTCTGAACATCCATCCCCCTTGAAATTTCTCTGATTTTTTTCAAATCTGCATGGAGAGTGCACAGGTGAAGATTGTCTTGTGAATTTTCATGTTAAGAGTGTTCCGGTCACAAGTTGTTAGAAAATTCCGGTGGGTGTGGTTAACGTCCCAAGCAGGTCAATTTCAAGAAGGACGAAGATCCATTTCTTCAATTTCTATTTCCTTTAGGCTCCACTGTAATATGTTGAAGGAGCAACGGAAAATCTATCGCAAGGAGTCCAGCAGTTTCAACTTCAATAAAACGCATGGCTGGATCATGGATGAACCTCTCTAAAAAAATTGATGGTTTCATGATCATGGTTTTCATCATTTTCTGGACACCTCACGTTTCCACCTCATGTTCTTCAGCTTCTTGCCACTGTGTTTCACACGAAGAAGTGAACGTGCAAGGATTCCACGCATCAAACGGAATCTGTGGCATGATATCGCCAATCCTTAGTTTTCAGACTTTCCAGCCCCCAACAATTTCGGCCACAGAATGGCAGAACTTGAGTTGCGTACAAAAGGATTTTCAGGTTCCATCTTGTACGGTTGAAGTGATGTTGACACTATGTTTTCGTAGAGAACAGGCATTTTGTAGAGAATAAATGTGTACCATCTTTTTGAAAACAGTAGTTGCCAAGCTGCTCTTGCTGTAGCGCATGAAGTCTTCATCTGCCATAGTGTGCTCAAAACGCGGGTTGTACCCTGGAACATGGTTGCGGATCAGTTTTTCTCGGGGCTAATGCTTTGTAAAATTGAAACATGTGCAAAAAAATTGTATTGGAGTGTCAGTGGGATTTGTCTATGGTGCTTTGCAAAACTCTCTATGTGTGACATGGCAAAAGAAAAGGGTGATGTGTCACAAAAAAATTGAGTGAGCTGCTCAAACATGTGTACATGTCAACTGGAAATCAAATATCTAATATGTGAGATGCCTTCAGAATTTTTTCATGTCCAAGCGGCTTCTAAAGGGAAGCTCGTGAAGTTGCTCATGCAGTGCCTGCAATTGGTACTTGTGGTGCGAATTGAAATGCAGAATACGGATTCCATTCTCAAAGCCTGTTGTCAAATCGTGTTTATAAAGAGACTTTTTCAAACTCTCATTGAATCTTTCACCAAAAGTCAAACTCTTCAGATTGTTAGGCAAGGTCACCACCACCAGCATATATTGTTTGACACCAAGTTGCATGTGCTTTTGGAATCTGACACCAGCGGAGCTGATTCTTCCTGCAGGTCGGATGATTTCAATAAAACATGGGAAAAATGTCGCCAAAAAGGACCTGACTCAAGTCTCAAGGGATCCAGGGATGGATGGACTTACTCTCTCTCTCTCTCTCTCCTGTCATTCCCAGTCCTCAAAGACCATTCTGCTAACAGCTTCATATACGTCAGGTACTTGTATCCAGCGTCCCGAATTTCAATGGCTTCATTGTAAGACCTTGGCACATGCAAGAGCAGCAATCTATTTTTTTATGAAGATAATATACAAATCATCCTGCTAACCTGTTTGGCGAAACTGTGGGGAAACTTGTGGGGGAAAACGCCATCAGCTTAATATTGGGGGTCCTTTATCTTCGGAAAATGGTTCATGGGGTAGAGTTTTCAAAGTTCAAGGCAACTTTTTGCTACTCTTTTTATCCACTAATTTTGTCGGCGCCTCATTGAGGAACCCTCTATATAAAGGAACTCGTTTTGTACCACAGCACGCAGTTGTGATTTTTTTTGCCACTTCGCCAACCATCTATCACACCGGTGGGAGCCTCACGCTATCGCAACAACTTCGCACCACATGAACCATTTCTATATCGCAACAACTTCGCACCATACACTCATTCATTTCCGTGCCTTTCATCTTCGGCTGCCGGGAGCCTCACACGTTCTGGATGAACATGACGTTCTGTGTCACCCCAATCATCCCATCTTTCAAACCTGACGACGTAGTCCTTGTTGTCATGGACCCCCAACACCTGAGCTGGAAGCCATCTCTCCGTCTCATGGCTGCCTTGTCCCATCCTCCAGCGCACCTCCACACGAGTTCCAAGCTTGAAACAATCTTTTGGAACATGAGGGTTTTGGAGCTCTTCTAAAAGTCCAGGCGAAGCTAACTTTTCGTAGCATTCGTTCCAAACCTTGGTGGCATGCACAGCTACACCTAGCACCTTCGACACCATCCGATCTAAGGCACCAGTGATGTCCTTGTTGCCCACAAATATCTTGTCCCCCTCACGTCTGCAGCCATGAAAAAGATAATCTTCCTCGGCCGCATTCTTCGCAATCCAGAGGGAATGGCCACGTTGGTAGGACATCAAACGCTCCGCAAAAACTACATCTCCATTCCCACCATCATTATCATCCATGGTGGCCAATTCATGAATCACTTCCCGCCGTCGATCTTCACTTTCCAAAGAGGTAGCCTTCAAAACCCGATGCCACATCTTCACCTCGCCGCTGAAATGGACGACCCCAATGTCCTCCAAGTCCATCATCAACCTCTCTGGCAACCACTCTTTTTCTGCATCGGAAAAGAGCCGTGCCTTTGACCTCTCGATAAAGGCCTCCCAGGCCAACACCCTTTCGATGGCAAAGAGAGATTGATGCAGCTGGTAATTCCATGCAACGCTGATATGATGCCAAGGAGATTCCTTCCGAGCAGCAAAGAAGCGAGACAAGTAGTCCTGTTCTGGCCCACTTCCAGCAACATGGCAAGGATGGTATTTGCAGGTCACCTCACTAAGCATTTGCTGAAAGACATAGTCGTCAGGCTTCAGTAGAATGAGCCCGGCATTGATGCCCCCAGACTGCCCCCACGGGTAGTCCTGGTAGTCTTCAGTGCCAAAAAACCTACGACCATCAACTTCATCTCCATGAATATCTGATCCTTGGCCTCGCACCATTGCTGCCGGACACGGAAGATCAAAAAGCTCATCCAAAGGCTTCAATGGGATGATATCGATGTCCAACAACAGGACCTTGTCATACTCCTCCAATTTCCACACCGCTAACTTTGTGAAGACACCATCGAAGACATTTCCTTTTCTCACATAAAGCTCAGACACACCATCAATGTAGTCCACCTTGTGCAACTGCCACAAGCCACCCTTTTCAAAGGCCTCCAAGAAGTTGCTGGGCACATCATCTGTATGGACGATGACCCTCTCAATATGTGGACTGAGCTCCTTCAAGCGCAAGCCCAAGACCAAAGCACCAAGCGCATAGCCCGCATTGGCACCCCACAACACCGTAACAAAGGCACGACGAGAGCCACGAGGAGGTTGTGTCCATGGCTTCTCTTCTACTGATGAGTACATGGTGATCTCTACGGGTCTCCGACAGCAGGGACAGTTGGTCTTGTACCATCTCCAACCAGCGCCCTCTCTGTCAGGTGTGTACATCTTCTCAGACCACTTGGTTAAAGGCGACTTCAATCTAACAGTTCCAATGCGACAGGCATAGGCATTGTCTCGCCAATAGTTTTTTTCATGGCTCAAATGCCAGTTCTCAATCAATAATCTCTCAATTTCCTGGTCTTTCTCATTCTGCTCCTTCTCCTTCTCCTTAGCGCAATCTTTTCGATCAAGGCCCACCTCTTCGGCAAGAAGGATCTTTAACGGTAAAGTTTCTGGATCCACAAAATCAGATGATGCAGCACCCATGGGCTTCAGCTGTTTTGATGCTTTGTTGGGTGTTGTTGCTATGTAAGACACAAACAATACATCCAATGGATCACTGATGGATTGAGGGTTGTCCACGTCAGATCGTTTCTCATTGCCTATGTGTCATTGAAGTTTATTCATTTTGTGTGAGAATATCACATGTACACTCATGGATGCACCTCTGACGTTACTGCCCAAAGGGCCCTTGAGTCAGTGTCTACAAAAAGTGTGCCACGTTGATGGTTATGACCTTGAGTCAGTTTAACCAGCACCATCCAGCACCTACATTTTTGAACCAGCAGCTACAGCAGCAGCTACATATTTACGGTAATCCGCATGTTGCAGAATGACCATTCCAATTGAAATGTCTACAAAAGAAAATCTGACTACTTTGGTGCTTTCACCTTTATTTTTCAGCAATGTTTGATCTGTGGGTTTCCGATTGTTTGTCCACTGTCATTAATTATCATAAGGGGTGTCCAAAACTTAAGATTTGGGCTGGAGGCATTCCCTTTGTCAGATCGACTCTAGCAACTGGCCCCTATGCTCGGGAAATGGTAGGGGGTTGACCGGGAAATGGTAGGGGTTTGGACGGGAAATGGTAGCCATTGGCTGAGAATTGGTAGCTATTGTCCGGGATTTGTCACCATCCATGTGAGTTAATCATTAGAAAACGAAATGCTCATTGTCCTTTTCTAACTCCAGGTGTTTGACAAAAAAATGCAGATGAACTCTAAAAAAAACCGCAACTTTAGAGTCCACGAGGCCTTTTAATACGAGTCTTTGATTCCCATGCAATTCAAACCAGCATCCCACCACTTCCTTTATTTTGAAACTTGGATACACCAATCCATTTGCAGCCAGAGTGCAAGTACCGGCCAGCTGATTCGAGCTTGGTTTGCATGATGTTTGCGGAGCTCCTGGGCCATGTCAGGACACCCAAAGTTCAGGGTCAAAAACATTTCTTTTGGAAGTCAAAAATTTACGCACTTGTGCAGTGTTTGCATTCCATAGAACTGCAACGATACCAAGTGGGTGAAACATCGCATTTGTTGGTGAAACATCGCATTTTTGGAAATACCAAGTTAAACTTCGACATTGGAAGGGCAGGGTTATGCATCCATGATTTCAAACTAAGGGCAGGGCATGCAAGCTGCAAGAACTGCCACTTCTTCATCCAGAGGCTTGGCACGGGAAAGTTCCACTGCACAGGTAGCCAACCAAGCACAAACGACTCGGCCATTGTAAGCCTTCAGGGGCCAAAGAGCTTCATTGTCCTTGTTCACAACCTGATCATGATCAGACTTCGATTGAAAGCACATGTGTTCGACCATGCCACCAAAAAACTCTACATCATTAATAATATTTTTGTGACATGTCAAGAAACTCGCGCAGCTCGGAATGATGGCTGTGAGCAGCTGATCTTGTTTTCTTTCTTCCATATCTTGAAGTTTTTCCATGCCTCTTTGATTGCGGCGTCAAAAGAAATTGTTGCCGGGTTTCCCCAGAATCCAGCATCATAAAGTGCCAGCCTCAGGAGAAACCATTTGCAAGGATATCCATCTACTATATGAGGCCAGCAATTGGGCAAGAGTCTGGAAGAAACATGTCTAGAGTCTAGAGTGGGGAGGAAAATTCCAAGTGAGTGTTTATTTTCAATCGAAGCAACATTGCTGATCCATTGCTTCGATGGAAAAGCCCCAAATGCAGATTGTGCGTCCAGCAAAATCGAATCATAGAGCAATGAAACCCGATAACTGCAAAGAGAGGGCCTCAAGCATGAGTCACACAAGTTTAGAGACGTGCCTTCACGATCTTTCACATATATATTATTATCAACTTTGATTTGTTGTGTGCAGGGATTGCTTTTGTGCTTGCTGGAATCAAGTTCCGTTTGTTCATTACACCTAGTGCCATCCACCCTGGCTTCTTCCAATCCCCCCCCCAAAAAAAACTCAGAGGATTCTAAATTTGGAACGAAGTTTCATATTTCACCAGGCTTCAAAACGCTATTGATGAACTCGATGTGGGAATAGCGGCTGTCGACCCATGCTGCGTCATCGCAAAAATCTGTGTAGACCAAATCGCCAGCCGTCTTCGTTGCACGGCACTTGAAGCAAATCTCGTTGCTGGACCAACGTGGCCTCAGATTCAAAGCATTGACGTGCCACTCCCAATCTCCTCTCAATTCTGTCAAGCAAAACTTGAGCTGCGTCCCATCGTTGAAGCACACTCCGTCCCGGAACAAAAGGTTCAATTGATCACAGAGGTGTTTGTAGATAGGCCAGATCGTCGTTTTGTATGACACCATCAAGCTTTCCCTAACAGCAAAGACCAAAAAGCGACTTGTTCGCGTCGACTTAGGGGCCCACAACGGGAAATTGAGAATGAGGCAAAGAACCTTTTCAGTGAATCCACTTGAGTTTGTATAGCGTGCCCCATCACCATACAAAGCTACAGGGATACATGTATCCCTTCCTGGATGCATGGCACCCCATTCAAAATGCTCCCTCGCATGGTTCCAGAATTGCTGCAACGTGGGGGCATTAATGGTGATGCCAAAGGAATCACTGAAAAGGAACCTCATCAAAGAGACGAGGCACAGAACGGGTACAGGTCGTACACATGGTGACGCCACTCCATCCTCGCTCAAATCCACCTCGACATTGATGTTCGTGATGTCCTCATGAGTTGAAAGTATGCGGAAATTGGATGTTTTTCAAAGGTTTCCTTGTTCCTACTACTATTACGGCCAGAGCCGACGTTTGCCCTTGGCTGCAACGCCACTATTTTCGTGGCAAATGTAATGTAAATATTGGTATTTCAGTCCTTACCGGTATATGTACCACAGTAGCGCATTAGCGGCCGACCTGTTTTTTTCGGATTTCTGGGACGGTTTCATGTTTTTTCTCCATGTCAATAGTTGGTTGGTAAGATGCCTAATAGTTGGTTGGTAAGAAACCCAATGGTTGGTGGATGGCGATTAGTTCTTCAGACAATCAATTTTGATCCAAGGGGCGACGGGAAGATCAGCCTGTCTCCAAAAGTTCCTAGAAGCATTTGCAGATGCTTCCCCAAAGCGGCTCATCTTTCTCGTGGCTGCTGCAAATGCAGGTCCATTGCCAAAGAGCGCAGTCTCCTGAAGGACAGCTGCAAAATTGGATGCAAATTTGATGATGTGAATGGAGCATTCTTTGCACCGACAGTGATGCATGAAAATATTTTGAAAAATCATAAAAAATGACACCTCGCCTGGTCCGCAGCCAGGGCAGCTGCTGATGCTTGTTGGACACTTTCCTTGTATCACAGCAATGAGAAATGTACAATTGTTCATTCGTTTTTTGGCCAACAAATTGCAAGGAGGGCCTGTAGCAGCCCACATCCAAATCAGATTTATGGTCCAAGTTGCTCCATCACCAATCCGGCCTTCCAGGAACTCAAGCAGTGGCCGCGATGCAGAAGCACCTGCACATGCGCATGTCTCAGATGGTTTGCGTTTCAGGTGGCTTCCGACTGTTCTGATACAACCATGCACTGGCTCCAAGCATGGTGCAAAGTAGCATGAATTTTTGCCTTTTCATTTGGAGCAATCATGATCAACAAAACCGTGCCACAACAGTCGTATGGCAGGCCCCTGTAGGAACAGAGGTTTTCCCCAGTCAGCATTCAATTTGTGGCTACCAACTGCGAGCGTTTCATCTCACACTGATCCACAAACATGAATGTTGAGTTTTATGGGTGTAGAGACTCATGGAACGTCATCTTCCCCAAAACCAAAAAAAATGCTAAATGTTTGACAAGTACTGTGGGTAGCAACTGCGAGCGTTTCATCTCGCATTGGTCCATATAATGTTCACATGAATGTTCATTTTTTTTGGGTGTAGAGACTCACCGAACGTCATCTTCCCCAAAACCCAATAAGTTGCCAAACATCTGACAGAGATTGAAAAAGTGCACCACACTCACAGAGATGAAAAGTACCAGCACAAGAACAATCTTGGGTTACATGATAGTTGCTAATTGGAAAGCCATCTATGAATTCAAAAGGAAGTTCCTTTGGAATACCAAATTCATGATGCTGCGGTGCAATTGTCAGTCGGCAACTCCGGATCCATCAACTCATGAGTTACGGACAAAATTTGCTACATGGCGAAGGGACATCCTAAAGTAGGGTGGGCCCCAATCAGTTTTGCAGCGGCGGCACCTTTTACAAACCTTATTCGTTCTGGGTATCGTTTTAGGGTGGGCCCCTTGCGGTTTTGCAGCAATGGCAACCACACGACCCTCTCAATACTACTTGATACCTAATTTTGTCCGATACTCTCATGAAAGTAGTCAATCTTCGGCAACTTTGATGTTCGAGGCTGCTCAATAACAGATCTTGATGCATAAAGTACACCTTTCAAAGGGAATATACCCAATAAATACCTACTATGTAAGGTGAATATGGGGTGGATTATTAGGGTACCATCCCAAGGGTACCATTAGAAGGACGTTTGACTGCTGGACACATGTGTTGGACGTGTCGCCCGTCGCCCCAAACATCAAATCCATTGATACAGCCACTCAGCTGCGTCACTCAGGTCGAACTCGGAGTCACACTTGCCTTTGATGATGGAGGCTTTACCTTGGATTGCAGGCAGGACACAGCTTCCTGACTGGAAGGGGAAACACATGTAAAGCAACACTGTCATATGAGGAAACTTCGGAATCATCGATTCTGGATAGTTAATGATGACTTGTTTCAACATGTTGACAGTTTCATCTCGATGCGGGGTGGGTGTTGTGTTCATCTCTGTTGCTGAGTTTGATAAAATGATTGGAGCACCTTCCTATCAGGTCTTACCTTTACCTTAGCTTACTCCCTTCCAAAAGCGGTCTGGGACACCCAGCCTGTCCGTTGGGGATGTGGTAAGTTCATCATGGTTCAAGATTCAAGACGCAAGCCAGTACCAATTTGCTGCTTGATTGATTTGGTGACATGAATTTCATTATATATATATATACATATAATCTGATTGGTGGTGATGGTCATCGTTTTGGTTCAAGCAGATCACATTGGCGACATTATCTTTTATTTTGGGTGCGATACTTGCATCAGAGTTTCCATGTCTTTGTCAAAAGCTGATGTGTCTTCATTGACCGGAATAGTGCTGCGTGTATTGAACCGTATTCACAAAGCAAAGAAGCGAGACCCAGATGACGATGAGGGCGACAGTTCCGAAGAAAGGGATGATTTACGAGCTGCAAAGAAGATTTTGAAACGTGAGTTGAATGACATCACAGTTGCAGACATTTGTGCCTTCAATGAGACGAAAGCTGCGAAAGCTCAGAAGAAATCAGACAAGAAACAGAAGGTGGTCAAGGATGCGCAGAACAAAGCAAGCACTGATTAGCTTAGCTGATTTCATACGTTTCTTCCATACAATTCATATGCTATGCTACTGCTGTGACGCCAATATCGCCCCGCAAGACAAAAAACGAGCGAGGTTTGCGGCGATTCTTTTCAATGGTTTTTTTTCAGGTTCTCTCAGAATCTCATATTTTGAATTTTGGATTGGTTTGATGCAAGCAGACAGAAAGTCAGTAAGTCAGTAGGCAGTCTTCTTGACATGAAACATCAATGATGGACTCATGGACCAGCTTCTTCAAAGTGCCTCGATTTACATTTTGAATATTTGCGATCCTCAAGTCGCATATCGTTTTTTGTTGCCGACTCACCAAATGATTTGTTGGCCTATATGCGATGTATATATGCCCAATGGTGCTATTATAACAAGTTATGAAATAAAAAGGGAAATCTTGAATGGCAAGTTGCGAACTTTCGTGCAGCAAACATCGCATTCTTGTGCTTCTCCAAATCTATCTTGGCCGCATCCACATTCTTCTGCACCTACCCCGCAAGGTGGCTGGTGAGTATATAGGGATTCGTACCGACATGATCATCTCATGGAATCATATTCTATAAAAAAAACTCAAGCAGAAACAACCACAGTTCCATTAATGCTCACACTATGAGAAACCTGCCTCGTCCACAGGTCCTCCGCCCTCCAATGCTTCGCGGTGGCCACGCAGAGCTGTGCAGCAGGCGCCAATATCATTCAGCAGGGCAGTGAGAAGGTTGTCATTCCTCATGAATTGTTTGAAGCAAAAACCATGAAAGAGTTGATGAGTGCAAACATATCCAACTACAAGTCTGAGAGTAGGACACACCACTTTCCTCCAGGCGCTCCTTCATCTGAGCCGAATCCCCAATGCAGGTCGCAATGCTGGCAATGACCTTTGTGTCAGTCTCAAAGGCATGCCAGGGATTGCCAGGGTGGAAACAAGGAAAATTGCCTCACCTTGTTCTTGGACTTTTGCAGCTCTTTAGCCTCGTCACTCTCCTGGTTTAAAAGAGAATGTATTTACTTATATTGTCTTTATCACATAGACTTTGACTTCCATGTGCAAAAGTTTCCAGTCCTTGGTATTGGTAGTACCAGCTCTGGCTTTAGCTTTGGTCTTCGCTTTTGCTTTCGGTTTCTTCGAACGACGAGAACCGGCAATGGTGGAGGCGCCATCCATCCTTTGATCAAAACCAAAGTGAGACGAAGGACAGGTTGGAATGGTGCATGATTGGGCAACATTGCAAATTGGTCAGGAAGTGATTCACAGCAATTCAAATGATTTTGAAAGTGTTCTGACCAGTCAAGGCACTCAGAGTCTGAAGACTTTTCTTTGTCAACCTTGTTGTGAGAAGTCTTGACCTCATGTTCATCCTCACTCTCAGAGATTTCATCCTCTTCATTGTATACTTTGACTTGCACCATTTCCTGCCAGCAAATTGAAGCTTAAGGTGGACTGGTTTCAACAGTACATGAATCAATTTACTTTTACATGACCAAACATAAAGATACCACAGCTACAAGTTTAAATCGTTGTTTCTTTTTCCAGAGGATGTCCTTCTTCTTGGGAAATTCTGGATGAGGACGCGACAGCCCTGCAGCGACTTTCTCTCCAAAGATAGCTGCTGCAAGGTCCTCAGCATCTTCTTCAGCTTGATACCTTCAAAAATCGAATGGATTCTTTTGTTGTTGCAAGCATAAAATTCCAAGAATAGAGGGCACCTCTTCACCAGATCTTTCAGAGTCATCCAAGTGCGTTTGAGGGATCGCCGCTTGCGGGTTCGATGGGAAAATGAGTCCATGGTTCTAGACTCTTTCCAGTCTCCTGACAGTGTCATCTTGTTTATCACTATCAGTATGAAAATACAATCTGCAGACAGTCCTTTGCAATTGAAGAAATCTTCCAGAAGGTCACTGAAGGCAGCTTTATCTTTGCCTGGTCATGAGCAGCTCGGGTTTGACGTCAGGAGTATAAAAAACTAAGTTCGCTAAATATCCATAAGATATGCCTGAAGATTGCTACGAGCGTGCACAGCAAATGGACAACAAGTGCTTGTAGGTAAATTTGCTGCGTAAGACAATGCTATTGAAAAAAGTGGAACACATGATTGGTATCACCCCACTTCGATCAAGGCAGCACATTGAAAAACCCAAGGTGACAACGAACAGAATTTGGCCTGCTCTGATGGTTCTGGCCAGCTGCTTGATCTCCACAGGCGTGTCTTTAACTCAGCAGGCGATAAGGATGTGTGGAGTTGAACATTGAAGGATATTCCTATGATATGTGGCATGAGAGTGTTTGCAGTGCTTCAACATAAACATATAACTGCTGGGAACCAGACGTTTCATACTGCGGGCAAAAGCATTCAAGTGGTTGTGTCGGACTGTCTTCAGCTTTTCCTTAAGCTCACTAGGCCCATCATGACCGGTTGGGGCGCCACCTTCTCCTTTTTGTTCCTCCAAGTCAGCAGTGTTCGCTCGATTAAGCGCTGCTAACGCTGCGGCATTCAGACTTGCTTTCGCACCGCTTTCAGGTGGTGCCGGCGCTTCTGGTGGCGACGGTGGAGAGGAGCGAGCAGTATCGGCATCTTCACTCACGGTATCACCTTGACTGCCGTTTTCTTCATCTCGGCCATCCTGACCCTCTTGTTTCATCATTTCTCTCGTTTGTTTCCTGAGTCTCTTCTCTTCCTTCTTTTTCTCTTTCTTCTCCTTTTTCTTTTCCTTTTTATCTTTCTTAGTCTTTTTGTGCTGCCTGGACGGTTCTTCTTCTTCTTCCATACTTTGATCGGCGAATTGTTCAAGTTCCGCCTAGCCACACATCAAACTCAGAATATGGAAACATGATTTGTTTTTCCTAATTGGCAAAAGTAGATTGTTTGATTGATGTTGCAACAGTCAAGACAGCCTCAAGTGCATCAGCCGAAGATTTGTCTCCACCACCTGCCATGATCAATAGATAAAACATAAAATGACTCTTCCTGTCAGGAGCTCAGGATTTGACCTTTCGCAGCGGACGGCATTTCAGCAGGCATCACTGAGTATAGGGAGAGACCTCAAGGGTTCATATCATGTTGAAACTGAAAACATCAAGTCAATAATTCTGCAAAGAACAAGTCGTTGGTAAACAAGCGCCCAACCCAAGAGACGTCTCCACGACACAAGCTGAAGCAAAAGAGGCTATATGAATCGGTGACATGTAAAGGAGTGACTAAACTGCGCAATCATGCATTGACAATCTAGATTGCTTTGAAATCACACATATTGAAATCACATATATTTATATAAGTAGATTTCGTGACATATGGGTTCTATTTCATATAAGTAGCCGTGCTGAAAGACGAATCGGACAACGTCTTCTATTTTTACCGACCGGCCAGCTATACAGAATGCGCTGTATGATTGCTAGCTATGTGAGATATATGATTGCAGGTTGTGAGATCCGGCGCCCTTCAGATCCATTGGGCCTGGCAAGAAAAGGTTTGGACAGATTCAACCCAGCAACAAATCAAGATATCTTTCTACCCTGACCTTATGTAATCTAGCTTCCTCAGTCAAATTAGTTATATTAAAGTCAACTCATTTGTAAGTCTTTTTTCTAATACAAATTATATCTAAAATCATCTTGTGCCAAGAAATTCTACCACGGCGCCGGGAAATTCTACCCGGGCGCACAGAAATTGTACCACGGCGCCCGGAAAGAATTTCCCGGCGCCGGGGGCTGACCCAGCCGGCGCCCGGAAAGAATTTCCCGGCACCATGGTGGAATTCCTCAACACTGGAATTCCGCGCCTACAAAATGAAAACAAAAGAAAATCTGGCCTTGGAGCAAAGACCAAAGTAGTGTGGTCCAACCTCAGAAGAACTTCGCCACGCAATGCCATAGAATGATGGAATGCTTGCTTGGCACTTTGAAGAAAAACGCCGTGCAATCTCCGCAAACTGTAGTTTATTTTTTTCCACCATCGCCATCTGCTCTTCGAACCTGTTTCTTTCACAGGCTTATACCCCTAATAAGTGTAGCACACATTCAGTGTGGTCACTCACCCCAAGTGCCGTAACAAGGACTTGCGTTTTGAGCTATTAACCTTTTCCTTTTTCCAGCTTTCTTGAGCTATTAACCTTTTACTTCCTAGTCCAAAGTTACCGGCACACTACCCTGTGACTCCTTCATGGCCATCACTCGAAACTCCAAAGCTTGTACCTGCTCTCCTTAGTACAGGCCGTAACGGAGGCAAAATAACGGAGCCAAGTAACAAGCCATGCTCAAATATACAGCCAAGTAACGGAGCTCACGGTTCTCCCTCACCAATCGGCCCACCACTTGCTGCATCTGGCTCCAAGCTTTTGCTTCATCTTCCGTTTGAAGCCCCACTTGGATGATCGCATTCAACTCTGCCAGTTGCTTCTCCTGCTTTATCTTTGCATATCCTCGGGAAACTTGGTATCATTTCTTCGGCCTAGACGAAAACATGTAACTTCGAAATGCTGTCTGATTTCTGTAGATGCTTTCAAGTTACTGTTGCGATCATAGATCCGTTGCAGCATCTTGCGGCGTTGAGCCGAGCTAGTAGCCTCAGAGACGTACTCCTGGTACTTGGTGATAACCCGTTTGGCCATTGCGACAAATCGCTACCTTCCCTGTACTGACTTGATTTGCAATGGTTGTCTGCTTGCGTATGGCATTAAGTGTAGGTATGAAATTTTTGAGTGTGGTATCCCAGACTGTTTCATCTCATGATAGTACATCGGTCTTTTTCAAAGCTGGTTGGACCCATGAAGTTGCATGAAGGCATCTTTTTCTTGAGCCACTGCATGAATGTCCAATCTCACCATCAACCTTCGCAAGCCAGACGCTGGCAAACTCCAAGACAATCGAACCTCACAGTTGGTGGTAGGGTACTGGTTCCAGTAATTTTGGCCCACACTTGAGAGAGGCTGCATGTTGTTTTTTTCATCATTCCTTAAAGGTTCTGGGCCATGTCTTCCCGATATGCTGTCTCCTGCCAGTAGCTTTCCATTTCGCTACTCGGACCTATGAAACAACACATCATGCAATCCAGCTGAAGAAACGCGTAGGAAGACGACCATGCAGCAACTGACTGTTGCACTTTGAAACGCACAGCTTTTAAACAGCAATTTGAAAATTTAAATTTAAAATTAATTGTTCGCTTCCACTACGCTGTCTCTCAGAAGAATCAGCCACGGTGATTTTACACCAAACGCCGCACTTCGTTCTCCTCTAGCACGATCGGGTTCTTCAAGAACCAAAGTGGCTTTCCTGAAATAACTTTGCAATCTCGCCAAAACAAATCCACAGGAACGCAAACGGTAATGGGCAAGAGACATGCGCAAACACTAGATTCAGGCAAGTGGCGAGGGGTGAACTCCTTAGTCCACCATCTATCACACCCAATCGTTTCCACAAAATCAAAAACAGCATTTGCTGACGAAACAACTGGCTGCAATTCACGGAGCTGATTTCTCTTTCAGGTAACAAATCCTCCAAATCCGGCGCAGCTCCCTGCTTTTTTCCAATTCCTCAGATCAGAAATGAGGACAGGAACTCTGGAAGGAAAAGGACACAAGCAAGTAACCGTATACTTGAAATGCAGCTTTGCTTCATCGTTGTTGAAAATGGAAGCCACGCTTGCATACTTCATGCCGTTAGTGTTGGCAGGGCATGTCCACGAGTAGATGGTCTGCCAACAAACGGCATGGTTACATGCAACAACAGTTTATAGCAAAATTGCGCAGCACACAGCCAACCATTTTGACATCAATTACTTGTGCCTGAGTGGGAGTCGGCTTGATGTAGTACATCTCTGAATCTGCAGGAAAGACAGAGTGCACTTTCCACAACAAGACGGATTGCACTAAAGGCATGTGAGGTGACATGATCTGAGCCCTGAACGATCCACGCCAGGCGCAAGCCCCACACGTTCCACCTCATGCCCAGTGATACCGCAGTCCACTGCCCCTTCGTCAGCGAACTCGTCCAGCAACCCTCTCCATGTGCTCAGCTCCGTGTCCTTGTAGGACTTTCCAGCCTGCAATGGCAGTTGTTGAGGATGCAATTCTCAACACGATCAAGCTATGTGCCAAGTGTTACTACTTTTCATGCCCAGTGATGTTCTCAAGCCTGCACTTCCAAGATGACCTTGTCGGTTTCGTGAGACCATTTGCATACGCTAGTGCGAAGCAACTCTCCAGCTCCTGCAACATAGATGGTCAAAACATGAATCATTCAAATTGACCCTCATTGACCCATTTGCAATGTTGTTCAACTAATGTCTTATCACTGCCTGCTTGAGAGAGGCTGCATGCAGCGCAAACTTTTCACCCCTTTCACAAGCCGTTTCAAGTTTCAAATGCCACCACCCAGAATCCATCCTGCTCGCTTTGACAATTTTTCATGTCCAAGCAGGGCTAGGGACACTGGCAAGAGTGGCACATCAAATCAGCCAACGAAATCCCAAGCCAATATCTTTTGGCACTAATCTTTGATTGCAGGAGCTACACTAGCTGCTACTGACACGAAATCATTCCCTGCAGCATCAATTGCAGCATCACAACATGCCTTTGCATTGAAAACAGCAGCAGGTCTTGCCTAGCTTTGTATGTTATCTATTTGATCTGATTTGAAGCCTGGCCTTCACTGCCTTTTATTTGATTTGATAATATTTGATATCTAAGTTCAAGCCTAGGTTTCAATGCTATCATTGAAGAATTTGATGGCTGGAATCAAATTGGAAACCACTTCATGGCACGTCCGAGATGTTGCATGCTGCATCCAGACTTCTTCAAAAATCAAACAGCCAAGAGCTACAGCGGATCCAGCATCACTCTTCATCCTCCTCCTCATGCTCCTTCTCATCGCCATCATCATCATCATCCTGTGGGTTTGACACGTTCAGCTTCAGCCGGCGTCGTGAGAGCTCAGCAGTGGACATGTTCTCCAAATGCTCCGTACGACTTGGATGCACACGCCACCTCATAAGGGCTAAATATTTGATGGCAGCAAGAAACCCGAAAGGGAGCTTGAAACATGATAACAGCATGTAGGATTCAGCAGCTTGTTACATTAGAAGCACAATGGATAAGCTGGAAACTGAGTTCAGCACTGCTGTCGGGCAGCCCTGAGCCGGTCCTTCGCAGCCATCTTTGGATTCGCACTCCTCAGCTCTTCCACCTTGGAACTCAGGAAGTTGCGGTAGGCCACCTGGAGCGGAGTCTTCTCCTGGCTCAAGTTTCAGAATGTGATTTGAAGGTGTCACTTTGCTTCATCATGAAAGCAATAACTAGCCATGAACCCAAATTTGTATTCAGAATTAGGCGGTATGTTCAATGCAAATTCAAGTCAATCTACTCTGCCTACTTAAAGCTACTTGTGAAATCTATTTTCCACACTGTGCGACATGATGTGATCAAGAAATATAAGAAATTATCTAATTTCATTTGATGTGCCATGGAGCCATGAGCCACCCATGGCCTTGTTCGAAGGCTGCCGAGGGCGTTTGGGCTTGGGTTCCTGTGAGCCGGATGTAGGTCATCAGTGTACTGTCCTATTGACTGCAATGTCAAAACATTCAATAGGCACTTACCCCTTGGATTGGTCAGGGAATTAGTGTTGGTTTCATTGATACTCTCAGATACAAATGATGGACAGCAATCAAGCGGCAGCCTCATCCCCAAAGAGACTGCTCAATGGAACGGGGTTTGAAGCATGCAAGTTGATATAGGTAGGCTATGATCAATGTTTGAAATTAAAATGTATGGCAAGTCCAAGTTCAAATATACTGGCTTCCAAGCTGTGTCGTTGTAGGGTAATTGTAGATATATCATATACGAGGAAATGTGTGAAGTTGTATGGAAGCAATCGCCAAAACCCTCCCCTACTGCACCTCTCCAAGCACAAGGGTTGATGCCTCCAAAGAATCCTCCTTGGAGCCATCCGTCTCCTCACCACTTCCCTCATCCTTCTTCTTGCTTTTCTTCTCATCCTTCTTCTTGCTTTTCTTCTCATCCTTCTTTTCTTTTTCATTGTTCTTATCCGTCTTCTTGCTTTTCTTCTCGTCCTTCTTTTCTTTTTCATTTTTCTTATCTTCTTCTATCTCTTCCCTGGTCCTCCTTTTTCTCTTTGGCCCTGCAGGAACACCAACAGTTTCATGCAATCCCAAAGCCATGGCTGGCTTTGAGAACTTCTGAGGTTCCTTCTCCTCCGCATCCTCAACAACCTTTTGCTTCTTCTCTGAGATCTTGGTCGAAGAGCTTGCTGGGCGCTTCTTTTTCGGCGCCAGCGCTACCACCTGAAGCTCCTCCCTCTCACTTTCATCCTTGTCATCATTTTCTTCCTTTTCATCTTCTTCTACTTCTTCAATCTCCTAATCTCCGGTTCCGGGCTTGTTCGAGACCTTTGCTGCAATGTTCTTCTTCTTTCCATCCATGTTCCTGTTTCTGCGCTTGCGTTTTGCAGCTTTACCTTCTTTCTCCTCCTCTCTGCAATCTTCTTCGTCGCCCTGCTTGGCTGCTCCCGTTGAAGACTTCGTCTTTGCAGCCCTCACCGCTGCTTTTTTTGCCTGCTCTTCCTCTTCATCATGCTTTTCTTCTTTCTTGTTTTTGTTCTTCTTGTCCGCATCCTCCTTCGAATCTTGCCTTGCTGCTGCAACTCGAGAGGGCTTCTCTTCCTTCTCTTCCTTCTTCATCTTTTCCTTGTTCACATCCTTGCTTTGTTGAGCTGGCAGCTTCTTGGTCTTGGCTTCTCCAGCAGCTTCCTCCTCAAGGCTCTCTTCCTCCTCACTATCCTCTGCCTTTGCTGCCTTGCTGTGTTGGAGCTTTTTCAACGTGGCCTTGACCTCTTCATCGTCATCTTCTTCTTCGCTGTACTCCTCAAAGCTTTCTTCTTCTTCACTTTCCAAAACATTTTCTTCATCTTCCTTCTCCTCCTTTGCCTTTGCTGCTTTTTTTGGTTGGGTGTTGCGGCTGTCCTTCTTGGAATCTTTGGTGGCTGCTGCAACTCGCGAAGGCTTCTCTTCTTCCTTCTCATCCTTCTCATCCTTCTCCTTCTTTTTCTTTTTCCCATCTCGCATTGCTGCTGCAGCTCGTGAAGGCTTCTCCTCCTTCTCATCCTTCTCCTCCTCTTCCTTTTTCCCAGAGTGATGGATGGTAGGTGGGGTCCTTGAGGAGCAATGCCTCTTTTGCATCTGCATGGAAATCCCTTAGCTGCCAACACTTAAAGGAAGCTTTCAGCAAACAGGCTGATGTTTTCTAAGTTTTCGTTCAGTCAGTTTTAATGAGACCTTTTGTTTAGCCAGGGGCCCCTTCAATGAACCAGGTCCGGGCTGAATCCAATAGATGCTTTTCAAACAACTTCAAACCATCGCCCGCGAGAGCTTCTTCCATTTCGTGAATCCTGACGTGACCCTTTTTTAAAGAAGAGTGAGGACTGATTTTGAACCATTGGATCCGTTTGTTTGGTTTGCAACTCGAAAGAAAACGTGCTGAATTGACCATCAACTTTCACCAGGCCAAGAAGCAGCAAATCTCCACCTCTTGGTTCCACTCCGCCAGCCCCAGGCGCACTACGGTCTTGGACCCAGCACGTTGTAGACTCACTGCGTGGAGTCTCAAAATCCCTTGGCTTTTCAATGTATGACATGATTTCAATTTGCATGGTCCGGAAAACTGAATGTGTTTCAATTCCCCATCGGGTGTTTCCGACTTCCCCCCGAGTAAGATTTACATGATAAACGCTGGGGTATCCAACCTATGCTCACTTGGAGTGTCACGATTTCATTCCCCATAACTCTCATCATAGACGATTGCTAGGCTCATACGGTATATAGTTTATCCTGCATTTAACGGCACGTGTCAAAAACATCCAAATAAACATGATCGCCAAATTGGACAGCCATCAACAGAATGACGTCTGGGGTCGTCACTTGAAAATCAGTGTCTGATCCGAAAAAAAGCTTCCATTTTGAAATATGTTGCCCTTTACAAAGAACCTACTGGGATGTCCATGATACTTAGTAAATGGATTACAACCCCTATATAGGTAGGTTGTAAGTCACTTAAATAGGTTGTAAATCAACTTACGAACTAGTTGCTAACTTCCATGGACACCCTAGTACTTTCCAACTACAACTTACTTCTGGGGAAATA
>OMLO01001101.1_pt1 | contig 20070 bp, 8 predicted proteins | sample 1674811 | NCBI WGS metagenome assembly OMLO01 (sample SAMN06265003, study PRJEB25207) | coral metagenome | isolation source: Coral host | place: Mexico:La Bocana,Puerto Morelos, Mexico | collected 2008-11-13 | reverse complement strand
GTTGATATAACCAAATTACCTTGTTACCCCCACCGACGCAGCACCACAGTTTCTTTAGAAACTTTCACCCTTTATTGCAGATATTAGGCGACGGTTTCAGTGCACACCCTTATAATAGAATGACAGTAACAAACTCAGACAGAAACTGCGGATAACGTTTGAGTGACAAGAGGCGCGAACAGGGCAGTAGCGGAGTCTACCCTGACAAACAAAAACTGCAAGCCGTGTTGAGTTGAAGGGGGTGAACGCCATCGTCTTTCAATAACGAGACTCAGAAACACTTTGCAGGTACCAAGGCAACTCAGTCGACGAGAGATAGTAATACAGAGCGGGGATAGCGCAGTGGTGAGAGCGCTCGCTTCCCACCAATGTAACCTGGGTTCGATTCCGGCCCGGTGTTATTTGTGGGTTACGTTTTCTGTTGGTTCTATCCTTGCTAAAAGGAATCTTCGGGTTTTGCAGTTTTCCTCCCTTCACAAAAACCAACATTTGAAATTTCAATTCGACCAGTATAGAGGACACGCATGAAAACCAGCTAAGGCTGATGTGAGGCGCAGGCGGTGGCTGTGATTAAAAACTGTATTTATGATGTTACCGCAAGGATGCGCAATAACAAGCTGATGAGAAAAGGCAGAGTTCTTGATTATTGGTACGGAAAGAAAGTTATCAAAGGTGTCCGTTGACAAAATCAGTCTTTTCACCGCGCAACTTGGGTGCCTGGTTCAATTCTCATCTGGACATGTCTACTTTTGCAACTAAAACTTGCAGTAGCTCTTTTTTATTATTTGTAAAATATACGGCATATTACAAAGTATCTCTTTCGTGAATCTACTGAAAGACTTGTTCACGCGTTTATTACAAGTCGGTTAGATTATCGTAACAGTTTTTTATATGGTTTTCCGGAGTTTCAAATTATGAACGCAAGCGCACGGTTAGTTTATTGCGCACTCAAGTACTGTCATATTACCCCTCTACTTCGGGAACTTCACTGGTTACCAGGGCGAGTGCGTATTGATTTTAAGATTCTTCCTAGCTATCTAACGAATCTAGCTTCAGTCTTACCTGCTTCATAGTACCAATTGGTTCGAAACAATGTCATTGCTAGTAAGTCCGAGGTTAAAAACAAAAAAGACCATGAGGGATTGTTCGTTTATGGTAGCTGCCACAGCTCTTTGGAATAGCCTTCCTTTGTCAGTAAGGCAAGCGAAAGACATTGATTCTTTTAAGGGTGTAGTTAAGAACTTAGAAAAATTGCAGTATAAGTATAAATATTGGATTTATACAACTTAACCACCAAGCAGAACCTTTAGTATTGAACATTTACCTCTTCTTGAACTGTGTTGTAGAGGGGCGTTTTGTTTCTTTTTAAAGAAACTGATCTTCAAAGGAGAGAATCAAATTGATGTCTTTATACGATGAACAGCTGCAATATGAAAGAAAAAAAGATCGATAGTTAGGAATTAATATTCACAAGTGATGGAAATATGTGAAAACGTTACTTGAAATATTTGGTGGGGAAAAAAACTTAATCGATACTGTAAAGTACAAATCCCGGCGTCTGTTTGGCTCTAAGGATGATTTCTTTGAAACCAAAGTTGCAAGGATAAAGCAAGGAAGTTCTTTTTAACCTCCCCATAATAGTTAATGACTGCGCTGTAATGTTTATATGTAATAAAAGGAATCGGTTATCATCCCCATGAAAAAGATGAACTGCTAAACTGCCTCGTTAACCCTTAAAATATCGATAAAGCTGTATATTTGAGCTGGTAAGTCTGTGCTTACTGAAAGTTGAAAGCATATTGAGAGAGCAACTGATCAAAGCAAAACTGATACTGTGTTAAATGTCTTGTGACAAGTACAATGAACAATTTAATACACTTTCCGTGGAAAAAGTGCACATCTACAAGTCGACTTGTTCTTAGCTCACGTCTAGCCGAACCAAACCACTGCTCCTACCCCCTTTAGGGCAAGAAAAAATAGGAGGGAGGGGAGGGTACGGCTACACGAAGGATTAGATTGTTCTCGTAAAATCGTCTTATCGAGGCCACGAACACCCGGTTAGTCCACGTTTCCGAGTCTCAGAAGCTCCTGTCGGTCGATAGAAAGTTGATCATTGCTGGAGTTAAAAAAAGAAGGATAAGAACGATCACCAAGCCTGTATACGAAAATGAAATAGAGAGAAAGAAAAGTTAACTTGTTCCTAAGGTGCAGGCAAAGTAGGAATGCGCTGTGACATTCTACGGAATTACCCAACATCTGAAACAGTTCTTTCCCCGTCAACTTAACAATTAGCATTTACCATTCAAATAACAGTTTCAACACTGTAACAATCATCAATCCATCATTCTCGTTTCCACCTCTCGTTTCCACTGTCCAATCCAATTTTACTTCACTGACGTTTCTAGGAAAGTTAAAGCATCAACGTCAAAACAATTTTTCTCGGAATTAAGATCAACAGTGTATTCACTTCTACCACCAAGCGCCTTGTCTCGGCGTAAAACTCTGTAAATTCGCCCTGTTTCGAAAGACTGCATTCACCCATTCAATAGTTTAAGCAACGCGAGATAACTTTTCCTTGTAAAGTTGGGGACAGCGCATTGACTGCAGGTAAGGACAGATATTTTACTGTTTTATTTCCATATGTCGCGAGGAATGTTCCCAAAGCGATTCGCTTTTATGTAAATCGAGCAGGAAGTTATTCAAGGGAGCTGTTTCTTTGAAACATACATAGAATGTTACAAAGTGGGAAGCGAAGATGTTACTTCCTTCATGAAAAAGATTGCAATTCATTGTTAATAATTTAACAATTTTACCTTGGGTGGCATTCTCGTCGATTTCAGATGCCGAGTATAAACATCGATAGAAAATTTCGAATAATAGATTCTTCTGATTACCTTCTATAGCTTTACTGTTTGTTAGTGCGATACAATATTTTGTTCTAGCCTCCTCTTTGCGGTTGATTAAAAACTACCTACACTGTTAAAGAAGTTCGGCAGATGCAATGTCCTGTCTCGACAATTTCACGGATTCAATTATGTATTCTTTGCGCTGAGACAGTCAATTGTTAATTTGCAAACTTGAGTAACAGAAGGAAACAAACCTAAGTTGCAGTCGAAGAGTATATAGATGTGATACAGAGAAACGGACATTTGACGTATATTTAGGCGGAATTGTGAACAATTTGCAATCACTAGGAGAAGGCGTTCACAACTCTGACACATCCTAGTAACAAGTCCAGGCCTGCATTCAGTAACAAGATAGCACGATAATAGTTTGATTTTGTATGAATTTCTGATTTCAGGAGAATGAGGAGTATGATATAACCCTACTAAGAGAGATGTTGTGTGAACACGGCTTATGCAATGTTAACCAGTTTATTTCCACATTTGGCACAAACGATTTGCCAAATTATCTCCATGCCATTTCTAGTTCTGACCTCGCTCACATTTTGCGATTGCAAGATCACATGTCGGCTGGCAAAGCTGACACATTAAAATGATGCTATTTCAACCAAAAGAAAGCGAACAAGCCTTACGACCGCTGAACCATAGTTGGTAGAAGACAAAACCATGGCTGAACCAAACAAACAAAACCAGGAAAATTATAAATCTGACTGCTGGGTTGATGACTGACACACTTCAACAATGGAACGTGTACACATCTCGCTCCAGTCGTTACGACCTCGAGTTCACGGAAGCTAAAACATTATTATGCGCTTTAATGGAGTGGGTTCATAAACCCCTTTGTAAAACACTGAGAGTACTTGTTTGTTGGCCGCTCCTTGAAATTTAGTTCAAGAATATAATTAAATATTTAACAACGAAAAAGCAGATTTGATAAGAGATAAAAGTTTATTTCAGACATATTTTTGTGGGTAAGCTGACAAGAGATCGTTTGTACTACTGCTATGCTGTTTCTGAATAGAGAATAACGCAGTAAAAACATCTCTGGTTACATGATGCATTGAAAGTCAATTTAATGTTTCATTACTCAGCACTATGCCATCATAGACGGGGCAAGGAAAGGAACTCAACAAAATGAGAAGGAACGAGGCTGGCTCCAAAGGTAACCGAAATTTTGTACCATTTTGTAGCATGTCACTACATTAAACATAACGTGGAACGCTTTCCTTTATTATGACAACAATATTATTTCAATGTCTCTACTTCCTTGAAAACAACTAAAGAAATAGTCGAGATATGCCTGCATGGTATCTTTAGATTAAAAACAACAATGCAGGTGCAGTTGAAAAACATTAAGATTAAAAAATAGCTTTCGACTTTCTACCTAATCTTACAGGTTTATTTCACCTTCACATGTTGTGAAAGATCCTTGTGACTAATTATCTGTGTTTTACAGCTCAAGCTTTAAACACCTATCCTTTCAAAAATGCGATGCTGTTCAACCCCTCACCAGGCAATACAATGTTGAAACTCGGGAGAAATTGCAGGTGCTACAGTATCAACACTGTAACTGGGGTGGGGGAGGGACTGGACAAGTGTAGATGCATTTGTACGCAACTGCGTGTTTGGCGTGAGTGATAAAGCGCCATTAGTGCGAATTTGTCCGAAGACTTTTGTCCATGATTGTAGGCACAAGACATTTCACATCCATGTAATAATCACCAAGACGTAGAATTTTCTGTGAACGTGGCTTTCATTAACTCCCTAGGGAGGCCTTAACCACAACAACATCCCCAACTTGGAATAGCTTCTGACACGTTGAATTTCTTCGATAATGATGTAACCGTGCGGCTGCAAAACTTTGACCTTGCCGACCTTCCCTCCAGTTTCTGCAGTCAAACTGATTTGCTACACATCTCATATTATCTTCTTTTTTTAGTCACTAAATTGGACGTTATTTCACATGTTTAGATTCTGGAGAAAAATCTCGACCCAAGGAAGGAACACTGCAAGGACCAGCAACACCTGAAAGGAAAGGATCTCAGAGTTCAAGAACAACAGGCGCTTGTGGAACGTCTGCTGACGAAATACCAAGTAAACGTGGCACAGAAGGTAGGTAAATACAACCTACAAGAGGACTCACAATTTTGTGGTGGAAAATTTCAGGAGGACAGGTCGAGAGTAACCATAATCACTTTATCCGCTAAAGTTATAGAATTCTCAGACAAGAGACCATGATCTGCCGTAGATGAGAATCTAATTTTTAAACGTTTGTTTCTTAAAACATCTGCAGCATTATGCACACCCAGGTCGACAAAAAGCACTTCATTGTCTCGAGGTTTTGTTTCGTCCGAGTGTCCAAAAACTATAGTCCACGCGTGTTCTTTATTCAACCCAAACGCTCAAAGTTTGAAAGCACCTGAAAAAGATGCTGCAATGTCTGAACACCAGATTCCACACAAGAAAACACACACACGTTTTCAAGCCGCCATCCTTCTTCTATCCTTTTCTACACCCCACAATGCCTTAGGCTGGGGTTGCACAGGAAACCCAGTAACAATCACTACAGTTATTTTGCATCTTCCAAGACAGCTTTCTCTGAAATACAATTAGCTTCTTTTGGCGACGGGAAGGTACGAACGTAAAACTCAACAAATCAAGAAGGAAAGGTTAATCCAGATAAACACCATGCCGACATGCAAATCCTTCCTAATGGTTTCCATACATTGTCTCTATCACTTGTTGGGAGAATTTGACCACTTTACAATCAGTTCCACTGTTGACTTATTCTGTTTTCTTTAAACCCGAGTATCTGATTTTGTGCGGATGTCAAATAGAGAAAAATATACTGATTAATAGATCTAGGTATTAATAATAGTTGCGTTTCGACAGTTTCAGTGGCCAAACCGAATGACATCTAGCAACGTTTGATTATGGAAAATACTTCAACACAAACCTTTTTCTTTCCAGATGTTGGAGCAAAGATGGAACCACACAAAGGAAAGAGGAAAAGGACAAGAAAACCAAAACATCGATCTTCAGAATCTTCAGATTCACAAGGTGCAGCTGGACACTCCAGAAGTAGACCCAATTCAGATGCCGGTACGTAGAAAACTTATCACAATGCAATTAACAAGATTATGTGTCTCCAAGTCTAAATGGCACACCAGGCCTGTTATTGACTCCTATTTCCATAGAATAAAGCGACTAGAAATATAGCTTGCTTGCCTTGTGTAATATATTCATGACCGGAAGTTGTGTTAAGCTGTTGTATTACCCAAGATGCTTAGAGAATAAAGTTGTTGTGTTGAGCAAGCCTAGTCAACTTGTGTTGTTATGTCACCGAGCCATACTTTTGCTAGTATGTTTCACCTTGCACCCTAGAGAGGGTGCAAGGCAAGCAAGCATTGGGTTGCCAACGAAATTTGCCGGTACCCATTTATACTTCTACGTGGAGAGAGGCAGAGAGAGAGAAAAGTGTCTTGACTACGAACACCACAACGACCCTGACTAGCACTGAACCCAGACAGCTTGATCCGAAATTCAACATTAATGTTGAACAACATTAACTTTTGAATAAACTATTTTGGGTACTTTGCCGAGGACTGACCAGTAACAATACTCAGCATTTCAGCTGAGTTCCCAAATGGGTGCAAATCAACAGTGATTCACATGTTCCACGGATAGAGTTGATCTGTCAATCATCGGCCGTTACTCGATCATGTTTAGAGTGAAGTGAAGTTTAGAGTGAAATTAAGTCACGATTCTCGCTTTCGTTCCCAAAACGGTACTTTATTGCAAGCTCGGCATCTCATGTTTTTAAAAACTGATTTGCAACTAAGTGGTTCGATGATGATGATGATGGTTGAGGAAAAGCTAATTGAAAATCTTGGAAAAAAAGCGGTTTAACCAGAACATCCCAAGAAATCCGCCCTGGTCGAACATTGCTCACAATCTGGTCACGCTATCTCATGGGAGTCGTCTTCAAAATTACGTACCAGCATAAGTTGGCCAATCATACGCCTATTAAGAAATAACAATGTTACTCTGGTTAAAATCGTATAAATGATGTTGAATGTTTCTAAGAGTCCCAACGTTTCGGCTGAACCTTCAACCTTCAACCTTCATCAGGGGAAAGTGAAAAATATAATTTGCAAAAAGCACGTTTCTTATATTATGCAGATTCGGACTAATTAAGTTCTGTCCCTTAAGGCTAAATTCAGAAACTCATGTGGTAAATGCATGCCATCATCCCGACTCAGGGGATTCCTGCAAGTGTTGATTTCCCATGCTTCAAGAATGCATCGGTTGCGCCAATTAGCACTTGTGCGTAAAATTTAGCCGCCTCCCAGGAGACAGTGTGACCAGAACATAAACAATGTTCCGCTAGAGCTGACTTATGCGAGTGTTTATGTTCCACCGCTTTCTGATGTTCTTTGAGGAGAGTAGAAAATTTGCGTTTCGTTTCCCCGATATAACTCTTATCTCTTTGCATGGGATTGAGTAAATGGCGCCACGAGTCTGATCTTTCGGTACTGGCTCTTTCGGTTTGGGAAACAAATCCCGATGGTCTGATGTGGTTTTTGAGCAACTTTGATGTTATAATTACTCAAAACTCGCTTGATAGGCTCCGTTGTACCCTTGATGTACGGTAGAATACAGAAACCCCTTGGGGCATCCGGTGCAGTTTTTGACGATTGTTGGGATGGTCGTTTAGGTTTGCTAACATCAATCACGAAGTGCTTTGGGTAACCATTCGCCACCAATGCTGTTTTTACGTGCTTCATTTCCTTTGACCGTTGATCACTAGAAGATGGGATGGTTTTTGCACGATCGGTCAAAGATTTAGCAACAGCCCTCTTGTGCGCAATCGGTGATGCAAGTGGAACGACAGATATCTTTCAGTGTGGGTAGGTTTACGATAGACCTTAGTAGAAAGATGACCGTTGTCTTGACGACAGACAGTGACATCCAGAAAAGACATTTTTCGGTTAGTTTCCCTTTCAACCGTAAACTGGATCGATGGCTCGATATTGTTCAAATGATGCTGTAGGGTTTGCACAAGGCTGGAATTAATGGCTGCACACACATCATCCACATATCGTTTCTAAAAACACGGTTGTACAATGGAAGTGGACAGTGCTCGTTTCACAAGGTCTTCCATTATATGGTTTGCCATTACAGCTGATACAGGAGAACCCATAGCTGTTTCAAAGATCTGCATACTATAAGAAACGTGCTTTTTGCAAATTATATTTTTCACTTTCCCCTGATGAAGGTTGAAGGTTCAGCCGAAACGTTGGGACTTTTAGAAACATTCAACATCATTTATACGATTTTAACCAGAGTAACATTTTTATTTCTTATCTCCTGGTTTTATTTCTATCGCCTGGTTACAGGACCATTTTTAAAATCATACGCCTCTTAGAGGCTTGGGAAATTAACACGTACAAAAGTCCACTCAACCACGACGACGGCATGTACCTGTCCCAGAGCCTTGATTCTATTGCATAAGAGCTATATCCCTAATATAGTTGGTTTTTATTAACATCTACGCGATCTTAAATAAGGCTTATGTTAAAAGCCGAAACAAAGTGTTTCAATGATTGTTAATCGCTTTTTCTAAACCAGAATAACAATTTTATATTCATAATTTCGTGTTTTCCTTAAGGTGGCAATTCTGACCAACATAAAAAGCAAAATCCAAAAGGGTGCGGTAAAGGAGCATCACGAGAAGCTGACAAAGGCAAACGTCTTCCGTTTTCTACTGCTAAAAGCCAAACTTCAGGTGAGTACACTTACAAACAACTGTTGCTAGTTCGAATGTCTAAACTACTTTAAAATGATGTTAAATTGGTTATCTCCTATGACACAGGTAAAAACCAGGACCATCCGCCAGGAAAGCCTTATCCAAAGAACAGAAATGCCAAATCAGCAGCGCAGCATGAGACACAGCCTCCCGCGGGTAGATCACAGAAAAGCGGTCAAAAGAAATCATTTTCCATTAGAGGTAACACGCTGGATCTTAAGATCTTGAAAGAAAAGGATTGCATTGAGGTGGTCCACAAATTAAACGAGAGTATGGCTCATCTTAGGTTCCTTCTACGATCAGAAGAGGAACAGCACAACAGTGATGACTTCATCTTCGACCTTACTTGCACACTAGCAATTGTCTGCGATGCGCCAGTAGGCAAAAACACGAATAAGATTCTGGCTGCACTTAAAGGTTCAGCCTTTTTTAGTTCCAAAATTCCCTACTTACTCGATCGTGTTCAAAAAGGGAAAACGACCGTAACTGATCTTCAGTCTCAAAGAAGACTCATAGAATCCCTAATCAAAGTATTCGATAAGTATTTGATGCACTTACCGAGTTCATACGCGGACCCGCCTTACGATCCACTCAGAGAAACCTTGGATCAGTCAAACATTGATGGAAAAGATGAGCTGAAGGAACGATTACATGATTTCAAACAAAGAAGAGATGACATCATCAAGGCCGGAAGACAAAGACGTTACACCAACAAGGTGGGTCAAAAGCCGCCAAATGATTTTCGAGACATCCCCATCTGTCCAACGAACAAAGAAATTAAGTCTCAAGAACGACCCTTTCTGCGAAAGAACATCAAAAAGGGAAATTACGAAGATGTCGAACATTACCTTGATGTGCAGTTCCGATTGCTTCGAGAGGATTTCCTTGAGCCATTGAGAGAAGGTATCTATGAAATTACGCAAAATATTCCAAGAGGACAACGCAATCAGATGATGAAATGCTACCAAGGGGTGCGCATTGTTGGCAAGGAATTTACTTTGTCTGGAGTGAATCACAAGGTTCAATTTGATGTTTCCAAATTCGGCATGACAAATTGGGCACAGTCCAAGAGGCTTATTTTTGGTTCATTCCTTTGCCTTTCTCAAGATAACTTCGAAACAATGCTTTTCGCCACGGTTGCTAATCGAGACCCAAAGGACTTGTCGAAAGGCAGATTTCATATTCGATTCATTGAGGAACAAAATATTTTTGATATCGAGAAGCGGCAAAAGGAATACCAGATGGTTGAGTCACCAGCCTACTTTGAAGCCTATCGTCACGTACTTAAAGGTCTCAAGGGGTTGAACAAAGACAGCATGCCTTTCACAAAGTACTTGGTTGAATGTAGTGCTGAAGTAGAACCTCCAGAGTATCTCCGACGTGAGGAGGACCAAGATCCTGTAAATTACGATCTCAGCAAGGCCCTTGGTGTACCAAATTTGCCAACAGCGAAGAAGGTACCTGTTCTCGAATCTGAGGCGTGGCCATCGGTCCAGGCACTTCGCCTGAACCAGTCACAACTTGAGGCACTACGAACAGCGGTTACAACTGAGTTTGCTGTCATCCAAGGCCCCCCAGGGACAGGAAAGACCTACGTTGGAGCGAAAATTGTGCGATGTTTGCTTGAGAATCGTAAGCACTGGGATCCGGACAAAATATCTCCAATGTTGATGGTCTGCTACACAAATCATGCTCTGGATCAGTTCCTGGAAAAGGTATTGGAATTCATCCCAAAGAGAGATATCATTCGGGTAGGAGGAAGATGCAAAAGCGAGCAACTGGAAGAGTGTAATTTAAAGCGCTTTACGAAGAGGTACAGGGACTATTTCCAGCGTGGGTTAATACAAAAGAACATCAAGGAAAATGAAGCGGATCTTAAAAAGTGCAAAGCAGCTCTTGCCAAAGCAGCCGATAACATTTTGGAATTTAGCAAAGTTGAAGGTCACATGAACAAAGAACATGAAGATCAACTGTACGATGCAGTATTTCCACCTAACGTAATAGCCAAAAGTCGAGAGACCTCCAACACTTTCAAATTATGGCTCAGCAACAACGAGCAGTTGAATCATGTGAACCAAGGCAAGAACGTTCCGAAGGAAAACGAGACCGATGAAAGCCAAGATGGCTCTATCCTTTCCCAAGACGGTGCAGGTGAGGAAGTAGACGAGTTTTACGTTGCCCCTGGTCCAGCATTTGAGCTAAGAACGACTAGAGCTCAGTTTGAAGAAGATGTGTTAAATTTTGAGGAACATTTTGAGGACAGTCCCAAAGAGAGTACAACGAAAAGAATTCCAACAGCCGACATGGAATCGATGCCCATTTTTGAATCAGACCAAAGCCAATCCACAAACTACAAGGAGGATAACTCTTTAACTCAAAACGAGTCCTTTGTAGGTTGGGATCAAAAGATTCCCGAGGACGATTCTTCGAAAAATCAGACATTACTAAATGAAGTCCCTCTTGAAACAAGAAACGTTCCAGTAGCTGCAGTTGCCCAAGTCCTTGAGGAGCAAAGTAGATTGTCAGACCTCCTTAATAATACGGAAGCCGATGAACTGACAATTACAGTGGAGGACGAGGCTACGCGGATACACAATGAAAGATACATTGAGGGCGACGAAGAATATACGTTAGCAATATCGCATCAATCACTTGAAGAAATAACTTACGACAAATCGGAATGGGAGAGATTGGAAGACACCCAGGAAAAAACAGAAGCTATTTACGAAAAAGTATCAAATTCATTTGTCTGGCAAATGGACTGCAGTGGCAGTAAACGGCCCGACTCTGAAAATAGCCAAAGGGAAACTACGACTGAAACTCGAACGAAGGGAGAAACAAAAACTGAAGAAAAAGATTCAAATCCACTCGGCTGGCAAGTGGTCAGCAGACGCCGAAAACTAATTGACTCTGAAAATAGCCAAAGGGAAACTAGGACTGAAACTCGAACAAAGGAAGAAACAGAAACTAGCGAAAAAGCTTCGAATTCACTTGCCTGGCCAGAGGCCAGAAGAGGCGGTAAAACTGGGCCAACTTCACATAACAAGATCAATCTTACAGGAGATGTAAGCAATCTAGAGACGCAGTTGCAAGAGTTAACAATGATGACCGAAAACGAAGCAACAAGAGAGACAAATATCTGGGAGTTATCAGCAAAAGATCGTCTCCGATTATACCTTTACTGGGTTGAATGCTACCGTGAACGCAAAAGGATGGAGGTCCAAAGAGTGGAACAGAAACATGGAGAACTTTGTGCTAAATTGGAAGAGGCTAATGCTGAAGAGGAGGAAGTGGTGATACGCGGAGCTACAGTCGTTGGAATGACAACCAGTGGTGCTGCCAGATACCATTCGATGCTTCAGAGAATATCTCCCAAAATCGTCATCATAGAGGAAGCTGCTGAGGTTCTGGAAGCCCATATCGTCACTTCTCTTTCATGCAACACAAAACATACAGTTCTCATTGGAGACCATAAGCAGCTTCGCCCGAAGGCAACAGTTTACGAATTAGCTCAGAAATACAATCTGGAGATCTCTCTGTTCGAGCGAATGGTGTTAAACAGCATGGACTGCAAACGCCTTTCCACTCAGCACCGCATGCGTCCTGAGATTGCTGCCCTGACTAAACGAATTTACGAACATGAGATCGTGGACCATGACTCCGTGTGCGAGTTTGACGACATCTCAGGACTAAAGCACAACATGTTCTTTATTGACCATCACCAATCTGAACACCTAGTTGGCGGTATGCAAAGTTACTCTAATCCTCACGAGGCCGACTTCCTAGTGGCTCTCTGTCATTACCTATTGCTGCAAGGTTACAAGCGAGAGCAAATCACAATTCTCACCATGTACACTGGCCAGCTTTTAGAGCTAAAGAAGAGAATGCCAAGAACTGAATTTGAGGGGATTAAAGTGTGTGTTGTCGACAACTTTCAGGGTGAAGAAAACGACATCATTCTCCTCTCCTTGGTACGAAGCGCCAAAATAGGATTCTTGAAGGAGTCAAACAGAATATGCGTTGCATTGTCAAGAGCTCGTCAAGGATTTTATTGCATCGGGAACTTTACCCTTCTCAAAAGCCAATGCATTCTCTGGAAGGAAATATGCGACGATTTACAAACAAAGAACGCAATCGGGCAGCTTCTAACACTGGTTTGCAAGAGACACAATAATGAAAACGAAGTAAGCAATTCGAGTGACATCCAAGCGTTTCCTCTTGGTGGCTGTGACAAACTCTGTGGAGTACGTCTTGACTGTGGTCATGCCTGCGACAGGACCTGTCATCCTACAGATGATTTTCATGAGCCTGGCCGATGTCCAAAGTTGTGTTGGAAAAGCTGTCCCAACGACCATCAATGTGAAAGGCGATGCCATCATCCGCTTGACTGTTTCTGTGCACGGCCTGTGCTAAAGATTATTCCTCGATGCGGCCACGAGCAAACAGTACGGTGTTGTATTGAACCAAAAGATTTTGTGTGTCAAATCAAATGCGAGAAAACGCTCCACTGTGGACACACATGTAAAAACGTATGTGGTAGCGCGTGTACAACACGTTGCAATGTTGAATGTAAGAAAACTCTTCCGTGTGGACATGAAAAGATTATGCCGTGTTTCAAAGACCCCATAATCTACAACCAGTGCAAAAGCGATTGCAACAAAGTCCTAGAATGTGGCCACCCTTGTTGCAAAAAATGCAAAGAACGATGCCACTGTAACACTATAATTGAAGTTGATCTGCCATGCAAGCATCAAATGCGTGTTTTGTGTCCCAAAAGGACCCAATCACTCCTTTGTATCGAGCAATGCAGTCGAAGTTTGAAATGTGGACACGAGTGTCCTGGTCTTTGTCATGAAGATTGCAGCACATTCAAGTGCGAGATTTGGGTTGAAAAGATTCTGCCATGTGATCACAAACAAATCCTTCCCTGCCACTTTGACCCAGGCGACATCAGTTGTCAAGAAATGTGTCAAAAGAAATGTAACCAAGATCATCCATGCCAACAGCGGTGCCACCATGGTTTTCCATGTAAAGGTTGCCAAGTGAAGGTTAACATGACAATTCCCTCATGTAACCACAATATTCGGATGCCCTGTTACTTTAACCCAGCTGCACTAGTTTGTAAAAAGCCATGCGAACGAGTTAGAACCTGTGGACATCCTTGTCGAAACGTCTGTGGTAAGAACTGTGAAGCACGGCCATGTATGCAGTTGTTAGTGAGAACATTACCTTGTCAACATACAGTACCTCTACCCTGTAACAAAAATATTCAAACGTACAAATGTACGATAAAAGTTGTGGTCAATCTATCATGTGGACACAAGAAGACAGTGGACTGCTATGATAAAGAAGCTGGGCTACAGAACGTACTATGCAACGAGAAAGTAGCAAAAAACCTGCCTTGCAAGCACGAAACTATTCTTCAGTGTCACACAAATCCTGAAGACTACAAGTGTATGAAAAAAGTCGATGTCACAATGGCATGTGGACACACAAAGTCTGTCACCTGCTCCGCTGCGAGAGCTGGAAGACTACCCCCTTGCATGATCATGACAACTAGAAAGTTGCCCTGCCATCACGAGGTAACTATTCCCTGTTGTGAAAATCCAGAAGAGACCAATTGCATGGAGATGGTTGATATTAAAATGCCCTGTGGACACGAAAGGCGCGTGAAATGTTCCAAAACGAGGACAGTATCAGAAGATAATAAATGCGATATAGTGGTCACGAAAAATCTACCCTGTGGCCATGCCAAAGAGATGCAATGTTGCGTGAAACCAGAAGACATTTTTTGCGACGCCCCGTGTGAACAAGTTCTTTCCTGCACGCACCCTTGCCGAGGACGATGTAGTGACGACTGCAGCAAAGTTCAATGCGCGGAAAGGGTCGAAAAAAAGTTGTCCTGCGGATACCATAACATCATTTGTCAGTGTCCTGACGACGTTTCTCAAATTATTTGTCCAAACAAATGCACACGACAGCTGTCATGCGGCCACGTTTGTATTGGGGCATGCTCTGAAAAGTGCAGTGATTACGAGTGCAAAGAGATGGCGATGAAGATACTTAATTGTCCGGAAAAACATCATCTTCCAATGCCATGTGCTGAAGACCCAACGACTATTATGTGTTTGCAGAGCTGCAAGAAAATTCTAGACTGTGGTCACCCTTGTGAGGGGTTCTGTGGTCAACCATGTGGAACTGTGAAGTGCATGCGGAGGATAGAAATGGTGTTCCCTTGTGGCCACAAAAAATGGCTTTCGTGCTTTCTGAGAAAAAGGGCTATTTGTAGAGAGCCTTGTCTACGGCCAAAGAGTTCATGCGGACATCTTTGCAGACGATGGTGTGGGGAACCTTGCTCTAAGTATCGTTGCAACAAACCTGTGTCCAGAATGCTACGATGTGGTCACAAGATTGAAATGCATTGCTGCCACAACCCGGAAGATGTAAGGTGCCCTGCGGAATGTGGAGCAAAGCTGCAATGTGGTCATCAGTGTTCTGGGACATGTGGCGATTGTTGGCAGAGGAATTCACACGAAATTTGCCAAAATCCGTGCCGTCGTATTCTCGTTTGCTTGCACCGTTGCAGAGCAATATGCTGTGAGCCTTGCCCTCCATGTGTCAGTAGGTGCAGTCGTAGATGCCCTCATCAGAAGTGTAGGGAATATTGTTCAATGCCATGCAATCCATGTGGACAGCCTTGTACATGGAGTTGTCCTCATTACCAGTGCAACAATCTTTGTGGCGAAGAATGCGACCGCCCTCGATGTGACGCTCCCTGTCCTAAAAAGCTTCCTAAATGTGGCCACAAATGTATTGGCTTGTGTGGAGAAAACTGTCCCACTGTGTGTGCCATCTGTCACGCTGAAAAGCTATCTACTATGCTACGGGATAGACCTGTTAACAAAACGGAACCCACAAGATGTCTGCAACTTTTCGACTGTGGTCACATCATAACCGTTAAAGAAATGGACCAATGGGTGTTGCGTCAACAGAGCAGTGACGTTCAACTGATGCGTTGTCCAAGATGTTCTACATCAATTACATTCAGCTATCGTTATGGAAATCTCGTCAAAAGGGCACTGAAGAACGTCGATCATGTCAAGGCGCAAGTACACGAGCTTGCAGTTGAAGTTTCCAACTCTGTAAATCTATTAGGAAAGGATCTAAGGCACCTAAAATTTGATGTAAAGAAGCTGAAGTTTCCTCAGACAGTTCTTCGCGTTATTCTGGGTTTCACACGTAATGTGCATCAAATGCATGACCGTACGATTCTGTTTCTTTTTATGGCTAAGAACCACTTGACGATTCTTAAGAAAGCACAGGTATCACAGCAGGTTCTAGCACAAGTACACACAGATCCAGGTATCTCCACACAGCAGGGGTACGTGGAGCAACTCGAGAACATTACCAGGAATGCGCTAGAAGGTATCAAAGAATACCTTGAGCAACCTCAACCCAATTTGAAACCTCTTGGTCTGGTGCAGGAACATACAAGGAAGTTCTTTCTATTCAGTCATGTGCTAGAGGCCCAAATGGAAGCTGAAAAACACCAAATCCCTTTGTCAAGAACGGCTAACAATCGCCTAAAGATGGCTTGCGATCGGTTTTCACTGTTTTGTCAGGGTAATGGTCAAGCTCTAGATCTTGGATGGCTAAAAGAAACAGTCCACTTGCTAAGAACGGAGCTGCAACTTCCACTCTTACCGCCCGAGGAAACAAACGACTTGACAAATTTCCCAGGGTACCAAAGTGGCGTCTGGAAATCATGCGGCCAAGGCCACGTTTATTTCACGGGATGGATAGTGCGAGGTGGTGAAGACATTCCGGTGGGAAGCGAAGGATGTTGTCGGTGTGGAGCAAGGGAATAGAGTTTTTGAGATGTATATTCAGAGTGACTGATATGTCAAGAAGAGTTAGCTGGAAAGCGAAACAAAAACGAAAGATGCTATAAATGTGACTAGAGGAGTGAGGCGGAAAGTTTGAGAAGAAGACGGAATACTATTCAGAAAGATCCCAAAAATTAGCCGACTAAATCAAGTGTCTCCCAAGGAACCATGCATGAGTGGGACCTTAGGATGAAGAGCGTCAGTGATTTTACATCAGGTTTGGCCGTGTTCGAAGGATGACATTTTAGAGGAAAGCAAAATGAAACGTTACCGAAAACCGCCATACGGAACTGTACATCATGACACATGGACAATCTCAATATTCGACAAGACGTCTAAAATTTGCATTTTGAAATATGATTTTAAAAATGGTTTCTGCTATAGATAGGCATATACTGTTCTCGATTAAATCAGTTCTAGTCAGGATATCTCTGATACGAAACCAAGCAAGGTTGCTCGACTGCTGCTTTGCTTCCGTTTGCCAAGGATGAGACATAATTGTCCAGTAAAGGTAACTCGATGGACACAAGTTCAAATGTGCGTCCTGTCATGAAGTCACAGTATATTAAAAGACGACTGTAACACGAATTTTGGTGAACGAAAAGGCAAGGAAACATCACGTGTGTCGCTCACCTTTATAATGAAATTAGATTTGTTTGTTTGTTTTTTCTTTCTATTCAATGGAATAACATAATAAGCTAGGTATCGTCGTGATTGTTAACTCTTTGTTGCCCATTTAGAATATGTTGAAAGACACAGAAGATAGCGTGTTCCTGTGCATGCAATAGAGAGCTTAAGCGATGACGGCGGCGACCCCGAGGACAACGCCTAGAAAAAATGAATTTATATTTTGCCTTCGAATTTTGCAATTGTCTAGATCTGTTCGTTTTTCGCCTTTTTGTCTCAGCACTTGTTGCAGCTAAATATGTAACGCCAGGGTTCAATTCCAAATGAAAATACGAAAAATTGGCCGTTGCCGTTCGCGTTCTCCAAAATACCCAGAACTTGGTCGTTGTTGTTGTTGTGCAGAGGACGGCAAAGCAATGTACAAAGATTTACAAGGCACGAGCACAGCCGTTGTTGTACTCATTAAACCTTTTGTTTAATGAATAGTGGCGTTCTCGTTTCCGTGGTAGTAGTATTTTCAAGAGATATGAACAAATTTTATGGTTATGTTACTGCCGCCAATTTCTTTGAACCAATATGTATTATCGTCTACAAAGCAGTAAGCGCATGCTGCGTTTGCATTTATAGCTGTTAGTTGGGTTCGAGTCTGTGCATGAGAACCGCAGAAGAAAGAATGGAAATGGTAGAAAGCAACCTAAGAGTTTTATCAATTTTGAACACCAATATTAGAACATTTGGCGAAAGGCAAATACCTGCCTATTGTAAAACAACTTAATTTAGCATTAAAGAAGATTACATTATTTAAAAGAATGTTATTTACTTTCGCAAGCAAGCAGGCAATCTCAAACAGAACTACCAATTGAAAGAAACTGGAGAAGTTCGTGAAGTATACGAAGTAGTGCCGATTCTTATCTATCAATCAGGCAACTTAACGAGCACTCCAGAACACTCTCGAGTACACTCAACGTTGTGACGTCATCTGCAAAGGTTCAGTATATAACATTTGATACATGAAAATGAGTTTGATTAGCAATTGTAAAACAACACATTATCTTTTGTCATATTTATTTCGATTCTATAACATAAAAGGTACTGCAAAAGCTCCTGCTGTGGACCTTTTATCGCTGAACATCCCAAAAAATACCAGAACTGCCTTTTTTTAAACCCCTATAAGGTACGCCACCCTTTTATATGGGACTCTCCCCCCCCCCCACGGCCTCTTTGTGGCGACATGTTTTGAAACATCGAAGCACGAACTCAGTTGCACACTAGCGATAGGCAAAGAAAATGGACATAATCATTCTATTTTCTTCTACAAACGACTTAACAATGGTTTCAGTAACTATTGCAAATATTAGGCGATAGTTTCAGAGCACACCCTTACAATGCTAGTAACAAACTCAGAATGAAACTGCGGATAACGTTTGAGAGTCTACCCTGACAAACAAAAACTGCAAGCGCGTTGAGTTGAATGGGGTAAAAACCATTGTCTTCAATAACGAGACTCAGAAACACTTTGCAGCTACCAAGGCAACTCAGTCGACGAGAGATAGTAATACAGAGCGAGGATAGCGCAGTGGTGAGAGCGGTCGCCTCTCATCAATGTCATCCGGGTTCGATTCCCGCACGGTGTCATTTCTGGGTTAAGTTTGCTTTGGTTCTCTCCTTGCTCAAAGGAATTTTTCTCCGGATTTTGCGGTTTTCCGCCCTTCACAAAAACCAACATTTGCAAATTTCAATTAGACCAGTATAGAGGACACGCATGAAACCAACTACGGCTTATGTGAGGCGCAGGCGGTGGCTGCGATTGAAAACTATGTTCGCAGATGCATGCGGAATAGCAAGCTTATGCTTAATGAGGAAAAGATAGAGTTCTTGATTATTGGTACGGAAAGACAGCTATCGAAGGTGTCCGTTGACAAAATTAAGATTGGCCATGCCGAAGTAACTACCTTCTCTTTAGCGCGCAACGTAGGTGCCTGGTTCGATTCTTACCTGGACATGTCCACTTTTGTAAGTAAAACTCGTGGTAGCTCATTTTATTATTTGTATAATATATGGCATATCACAAAGTATCTCTCTCGTGAATCTACTGAAAGACTCTTTTACGCGTTTGTAACAAGTGGGCTAGATTATCGTAACAGTTTTTTAGACGGTGTTCCGGAGTTTCAAATTATGAACGCAAGCGCACGATTAGTTTATTGCGCACCCAAGTACTGTCCTATTACCCCTTTACTTCGGAAACTTCACTGTTTACCAGTGCGAATGCGTATTGATTTTAAGATTCTTCTTATTACTTTTAAAATCCTTCCAGGTTTAGCTCCTAGCTTCCATCCTAGTTATCTTATGAATCTAGTTTCAAGTCTTGCTGTTTCATATTACCAATTGCGTCGAAACAATAATGGCATATTGCCTGTAAGTACGAGGTTAAAAACAATAATTCAATAATTAATAAATAATTCAGTAATAAATACTATTATTATTATTATGTGTATTCCTCTCTAAATATTGGATTTATACAACTTAACCACCAAGCAGAACCTTTAGTATTGAACAATTACCTCTTCTTGAATCGTGTCGTAGAGGGGCGTTTTGTTTCTTTTTTAAAGAAACTGATCTTCAAAGGAGAGAATCAAATTGACGTCTTTATACAATGAACAGCTGCAACATGAAAGCAAAAAAGATCCATAGTTTAGGAATTAATATTCACAAGTGATGGAAATATGTGAAAACGTTACTTTAAATATTTGGCGGGGTTTAGAAAGGGGAAAAAACTGAATCGATAATAAAGCACAAAACCCGGCGTCTGTTTGGCTCTAAGGATGATTCCTTTGAAATAAAAGCT
>OMLO01001100.1_pt1 | contig 20070 bp, 10 predicted proteins | sample 1674811 | NCBI WGS metagenome assembly OMLO01 (sample SAMN06265003, study PRJEB25207) | coral metagenome | isolation source: Coral host | place: Mexico:La Bocana,Puerto Morelos, Mexico | collected 2008-11-13 | reverse complement strand
TTATCAATCTAGCAAATATTGTGCAGAATTCAAAAAAGGTTGTATGATAAAGCCATATATAATATTACCGTTTCCTTGGTTTCTCTAAGGTTTATATGCTGACTGAGAAGTCTAAGTTAAACCCCTCAGTCAGCAACTCACTATCTTTTTCATGCAGTTGGATTTTATATCTACATAGATGAAAATTATTATTTCTCATGTCGTTAAGTGACGTCACGGTGTGCAAGCGTCCTCTTTTTCATTATCGTTCTGCCTCATTATTAGATATAAAGTTAAATCTTTGGTAAAAATTAAGAATAGGACTATTATAAGGAATTTGTTTCGTTTTTTACATGACAGCGAAGTTATCTCCGGCCTGGAAAAATAGCATTTACATTGACCTAAAGGCTTTTGTTGTTGGGCCATCGTACTTTAACGAGGAATAAAACACATGGCGGTGATAAACATATAAAGATAAACATATTAAAATACGCAAGTTTAATATGTTTATCACCGCTATTTGTGTTTTATTCCTCGTTACATTGACCTACACTATTTTAAAAAAAAAGTTACACCGTTAAAAATGGAGTTTTAAGATACTGCCTCTTTAAGACCTAAAAAGCCGATTCGAGTAACATAAAAAGCTGCTCAACTAAAAAAGTACAATACCGAAACAATACCGAAACTAGAAGGATTGGCAAGTGATTCTGTTACGACGCTGATTTGAAACTGAAGCTATTCTTAATAAGCAGTTATAAAAGCTGACCGCCAAGAAAATAGAGCAAGAGCATTTCTAATTTGTAACTGATAAAATACCCTGGAAAATGTTCCGGAATTTTCCTTGGAAGAGTGAGAATCTGCTTGTGTCTCTTTGTTTCCTAAAGAAAACAAAGTGGAATGAGCAATTTTTTCGAGTAAGGTATAAGATATAAACGAAAGGTTTGACTAATAAGCTACAACCTGTTTCGCTGGTAACCAAAGAAACCACAATATAAAATATCTAAAAGTTACATTTTACAATAACAAAAGTGAAACCACAAATAGGCAATTTGTATGACGAATTTCTAATCAAAATAAATAGGGCATGCATTATAATAACCAGTGATATGGTTCTCAGACACTATATAATATAAAACGCTTTTCCCGAGAAAACGCTTGAGAAAATCTGTTAATATATTTATATATAAAACACTGATAAATTACAGGAAGTAACGTTTTGCTTACCACACGTATCGAGAATGTGATTGAAGTCTTCTTCCTTGGCTTGAAAAACTCTGTGAGTACCAGTACTCTATGGATACAGTACAACAACTTCATTAACAATAAAAGTATAAATAAAATAAGAGACAACTCAAAATTACGAAGCATAATATAAGTACAGCAATCAAGGGACAATAAATACCTCTTACTAACCGAGTCCGAGGTCCGTACTGTAAGTTACGGACCGAGAAATCCGAGCGGAAAAAACGAGGATCCGTAACTTACAGTACGGACCAAAAAAACGAGATTAGACCATTGTAGGATGTATACCATACGAATACTGGACGTGTCCACTTCATTGAAAAAAATGTTGTCCGAGCAAATAAAACATTAACTGCGCGAGCTTATAAAATTTTGGGAAGACTGAAACAGCATCTACATGATGATCAATATTCAAGAATTTTCGTCCTGGCATTTAATAATCCTAGGTCAGCAGCTCAAAGTGGTGGTTAAGAAAAACTTAGAAACCGCCCACACCTTCCAAAAGACAATCATATCGCTGGTATAGGAGGTTATATAATCAAACTTACTTCATGTCCAGTCTCAGGTGTGATATAAAATGTATCTTTACCATCATCTATAATCCCCCTGTTTGGAACAAAGTAATATTTCTTATATATAGAATTAGCCAAGCCTAAAAGTAGAGATCCCATAAAGTACTAATGATTTACTCGACACAGCAACCTTTAAAAAGTTCACCAGTAAGCAATGCAAACCGAATCCAACTTACAAACAATACTGTTCACAACCATTTTGTTTTCTGTAGTCCTGAAAGCTACATTAAAAGCGATCTTTAGTCCAAACACAGTCAAAAGCGCATTGATGATCATGTCTATCGAAGGAAAGAGTATTGTCCGTCAGCGAGGTTTTTTGTCTCTCTTCCACATTGCTTCTTCGCTGCTTCTTAAACATTGTTTGCTGTTTCTTCTTTTCATTTGCTGTCCAAAACTGGTAATTTTCTGTGTTATGAACGGAAACAATACCTTAGAAGCTCGACGGACGATTGAACGTACAGGCAGTCACGCGACAACAAAATTTGTCAGGCACAATAGGTGACCAGGAGCTCCGCGGAAGTAGCACAATAGAAAAAAATACTTAAATAATCTGTATAATAATAATAATCATTTTAATATGTCTACGCTGCTATGTTTGTGAACATTCTGGAAAGATTTTTAACAAATTTAAGTAACCTTTTCTTCTACCAGCAAGTCTGCGTCTTTATAACCATTGAAACATAACTGAGCCATAAGAGTGCGCGATTCAGTTTGTTTTTTCTTTATTCTGTTCATTTGTTGGTTGGTCTGTTCGCTGCCGTTGTTTAGTTGCTGCTATTGTTGTTATTGTTGTTGTTGTTGTTTTGCTTTTGATTGGCTTTACTCTTCCATTTTAAATTAATCATTTAGAAACAGTTACCGTTATATCACAAAAATCAAAAACTGCTTTTGGTCCCCTGACAAATAACAATCAGAAATCAGAAGTAAGAACTTACCTTAATCCTGAACACGTGCTAAGGACAACACTAGAATCCTTCAGCCCACGAATGTTTCCTTGATAATGACAGTGGTCCGAAACACCCTGAAAGGGAGGCACAAAAACTTGGGATAAGGCCCATTCACAATCTGGGTGAAAGAAAATAAAAGACCTTTCCCACATCCCCCTTTAGTCTGTACGAAAAGTATCACCACAGCGACGATGGGAGGTAATTTGGTTTTATCAAATGGGTTGATAATGTGAATTGGCCAACGTAAAGAGATTCGAAAGCTGACGTTTCGAGCGTTACCCTTTCGTCGGAGAGAATTTGGCCTTGTAATACTCCCCATCGACGAAACACCACAGTTTCTTTAGAAACTAGCCCCTTTAGACATTTCAATTTCTTTCCCAATCTGACCACAGCTCTTAACCAGCTAATTGATATATTTAATCTGTCTAACATTAGTTTCAGTCAGTGATTAACAGTAAACATTATATCATATTTATAACTGCACCTCTTGTATCAATTCAGAGCCATCATTATCAAACGTCCGAACAGCGAACGATGGGGAAAATAGCTCCCTTCAACAAAAATGAAAATAATGTGTACAAATGAATAGTCTAACGTGAGTCATAATATCCATCAAACAAGTAATTCATAACTTTCTTAAGGACGGTGCCTAATTTTGTTAGCGTGCACACGGTCTGTGCATCACGTGAGGTATGACTTACATGCTAAAGGGAAGTTGGGGTTGACATTGACGCAATAAACTACGCTACCAAGCGCCCGTCGAAAGAAATGCAAAATTCTCCTTCTGTAACCAAATTAGGTTTAATGAGCATGCACTAAAATCCGAAACACCAGAACAACAGCATATCGCAAACCACCAACTAGTAACGGTTTCCAGAAAAAAAAAATACAGCTGTTCTCAGTAGAATATTATACTGAAATCTAACTGTAAACATAGACCTGCACATGGCATAGAACGTGAACAAAACAATTGTGAGAGACGCTATCTTTTTTTTTTTACTTCGGGGAGATGATACAAAATCATTTAATCTTAAAAACGCGTTGCTACCCTTAAATTTTATATTTTTCAATGGAAACGACAAGTTAATTTAACAAGTGATTTATTGCCTCATTTTAATTTTTATTCAAAAGTTAGAAATAGTTTCCAAATTTCTAAGCAGAACAAAGACTTTGTAATTCAATCCCAGCTTAGATACGTTCCTAGCATCTTTGGCAATATTAGCTTCAGTGTTTTTTTTTCTGTTGGCTATAACAGGTTTACATCAGGAAAGAAAGAGCATCGTTTCTAGATTGTTTACCCTTCATACATAGGTTACGTTCACACTTGGTGCCCGAGTATGATTCTCTCCGGGCACTAATGTGAACACACCTTTTTTCTGGTTTTGAGGAAAAGCTATCTCTATCTCTATCTCTATTTTTAGCCCAAAAACAAAACTCGAGGAGATTGGCCATGCTTAAATTTAAAGTATTATGCTCGGTTGTACTCGTTATCGGTATGAACAACACGTAGGTGTAAAATTTATGAATTCGTAAATCTTGAAAAAAAGGTGAAAAACGCTTTACTTGTTTCTTTTTATATCCACAGTCCAGTCCTTATCAAAAGCATCCAGTCGGTACGACGCATTCTCCACGTGGTCTCCCTACAACAAAAATATCAAAACGCTACCTTAAACTTTATGTTAAACTCTATGTTACCTTAAACTTTACCCTCTATGGGTATATTACAAACTCACAAAGTGAACAGCTCCCAGATGGCTTGATAGCTCAGTTGGTAGAGCTCTGCAGCGGTATCACAGATGGCATGGTTTCGAATCCTGTTCTGGCACGAATTTTTTTCAGGCTTTGATCTCACAACTGCTTAAAATGTGTGTATAACTGCCACGATCAATCAATAATTAATTTGTTTCTCCGCATTTCAAATATATGATCTTTTATATATTCATTTGCATACTTCCAGGAAATGTATATACATATATATATGTCAATGGAACAGAATTTGAATTTGAATTTTGCCCATTGCTAACGACCTTGAACAAGCGTAACGAGCTGGTCACTTCCTGCAGGCACTCAAACAAGTTTCTTCTTAAGAAAATTAAGCCCCCTATTGCCACGCGCTAGCAGCTGCCGAAATCCGTATTCCGCGCGCTATCAACGGGCAAAATTCAAATTCAAATTCCGCGCGCGCAAGTGCGTCTACAATCAGCGAGCATTGTAACGATCTCTTTTAATGGCTTTTTATCTGATGAGTGCTGCACTTCTCGTGCGATATGCCGGAAACTATTTGGTAATAAAATGCCAAGTCGTACCATCTGTTGATTTCATCACCAGGATTATGTATATAACAATGTTTTTCTACTCAATATCGTTTCATATGGACTTTAATACAGGTCTGTTTCGTAGACCAACAAAGAGTTGATCCACTCATCAGTTAAATTCCATATACACTGTAGTCGCTACGGTTTAAATACATCGGCAGCATGATCGTTACAAAATTTAAACTCAAACAAAAATAGTAATATACATTTGTAAGCTTATGTTTGGTCAATGAGGATGCGACTGAATTTAAGGAGAAACTTTCGCATGTGCCTGCAAGTTGAAACTAGCGTTGCCATGTCCGGTTTATATAAAATTTAGAATTTCTCGGAATTACATAGGTTACATCGTTTAGTAAGATTAGAATAAGATTTGGCCTTGGCTGGAATTTTCCAGGAGATTTCGAAGTCTTTCTTTTGATGTTTGAGCCGCGAAAAGTTGTTTGCTCAGTTCAGTGTCATTTCTTTTGCTTTCGTGTTTGAATGGCATTTGTTGATTTCGCCATCTTGTCTTGAATTCCGTTATATATATACATATATAGATATTCATATACATATATATATAGGCAATTATGGAAAACGAGGACGGACACTTCGAGCGAAAAAAAATATATATATACAGTAAAAAATCTAAAAAAGTTTAAAAATTTAATAAAAATAGACGTTTCGGTCAGAGACCTTCATCAGTTGCAGTGCAAGTGAATAATAAATTACAATATCCTTAAATAAGTTTCTATACATATATATATTTATAAATCTGAAGTTAAACTACTCAGATTTTGAGTGCATTGAGTTTAATACAATACTGTTTCATAGGCCACCGAAACGGTGACCCACTCATCAGTTAAACTCTTTTATACACTGAAGCGTCAGGTTCTACATAAACGTTATGATCGCGTGACTGAAACGGTTTTCAACATTTGAAATTTTACAAAGCCAGGACAGTGCTCTACATACAGTGAAGGAGCGGGTAATAAATACACTGAAGCGTCAGGTTCTACATAAAATATATATATATATATTTCTTTTTTCTACAGGGGAATGGAAATCACGATGGCACCACTGCGTCGTTTAAGTAAAATCAAACCAATCACTCTGGCCATCAAAATGGGACGTGAACAATCTCGTGAACCAAGAGCCAAATTGGAGTCATGATAGATTTTAGTTTTACTCCAGATTGGTTTACTACATTGGGCAAGTTTTGTAGGTCAATTGCTTCGCATAGCAATGCAAGAACGAAGCAAAAGTAAATTATCTCGACTCTCAAGTTAAAACCGTTATAATACCTTAATTCTATATTTTTTTTATATCCATGCAATTTTCTCCTTCTTGGTAATAAATCGAACAGTTATTAACCTTCTCAGAAGTTGAAAGATCTCTCCTGTCTCGGCTTTCATCAATACGTTCTGGGTATGTGATGTGATAATTATCTTTATATTTCCCCTCTGTAAATAAAAATATGTCTTTGTTAGAAAGCTTGAGAAAGTAAAAAGTACTATCGGGTACCTTACATTAATACAGCTGTTTTGAAAATATTGTCCTGTAAAAAAGGTCCGATGCTCGTTGAGGCTGTGGTTGTTTGGTCAAAGTTCACGGCTCCTAATGCGGAAGGAAGGAGAAACTAAAAATGTGCGTTGATGACTTTTCCTTCTATATTTTTTAAACAACAGAAACTTCAATCAAACAATCCCCGAAGGTTCGCTTCCCCGTGCTTTTTATATAGAAATAAAGGACGTTCGCATCGACTGTTACTGCGCATCCTTTGTCCGCACAAAATTGATGTTCCACTTCAATCAACATTACGGCGCGTGCGCTACGGAGAAGCAAACAAATGTAAGGAAGCAAGGGGCGCTCTAACTTCTACTGCAAGTTTCCATTTTGGATGCTCGGTAAGCCTCATTAACGAAAAGAAAGGAAACCTCTCAATTTCTCGAAGCGGATGGTCTTCAGCACATTGTACCTAGAAAAAGAGCACGGCGACGCTCCCCTTCGCCATTTTTTCTCTTACATCATAGTAGGTTTTTAAAAAATTGGTCGGTGGGAATACTTTAGGCGGCAACATCCTTAAGTCGCTATAAAGAAAGTGCGGGAAATGAGATTTTAGGGACTGGTCTAAACAGGGGCCGGTAAGCTAACGCAACATAATTCCTTTCGGCGTTGTCGCGTTCTTTTATGCTTTTTGTAGACCGGCAGCCTTTCTAGATAGAGCTACACATATCCAACAAATGCACTCGGACACAGAGACTTACCCACAAACTTGAAGCAGGTCCAGCTTAAAAACAGAGCAAAAGCACAAACGATCAGCAGCCTGGCTGCTCTTTGTCTCGTCATCTCGGTTATATTTCTCCCTTAGAAAAAAACATCAGAGACAAAAAATGCAGGTTTACGGGAAAAATAATGAAAGATTTAATATTCGACGTTTCATAGTCATCATGGCGCCATAAGTAGGCTAGAACTGAGAAATATAGTATGGGTAAGGTCAGGTAACACATAGTGACGAGTGAAATTAAGAAATAATTTCAGGCGCGTTTGTCAAAATTCTTTTAATTTCCCAAGCATTTAGGCGAGAGAAATTTCGCACCAAACTTTTGCCAATGCAATGCATATTGATTGCATAGCCAAACAGTCTTCCCTTACATGCCCACGATGTTTTCGCGTTTTACTAACTAGATAATTACTGATAATTACCACCAAGTTCGCAAGCTTTTGGCGCCGACTGGAACAAAATCAATTCAACCATGTTGATCACTGAACACTATCATATTCGCTTCCACTCCTTTTAACGTTTTCAGCATTATAGGCGACTTTTAGGTAAACATGTCTACACTAATTTAACCTCAAGGATCAAAAGGCCTGTGTTTTCTTACTTTCCATTACAAAGAGGTTAACTTAATAGTCTGTCATACAGGAAGAATATACGTTTTCAATTTTTTCTCCAAGGAAAACCAGAGAGCCCGAAGAACGAGAACCAACGACTTGTATTGCAAATGAGAAAAAGTTATCTGAAAAAGGGCGTTTTACTCCTCTTAATGTTCTGAAAGAAGGGGTGAAATGCTCGCTGTCTGGGTTACACAGAGAAGACAAGAAATTAGACAATTACATCTGCCTGAGAATTGAAGCCGATACTCATACTTTTTCACTTATTGCTTTTTTGAATGACTTTTAGAACTGCGCCTCGCCCACACGAAGCGTGTATTTTCACAACGATTCTTGACGCTATTTTTTCCGGTCGGTTGAGAAATTTAACCAATGGAAAAAATTTCTCGAGAAATCATACTGGGAAATAATCTTTCTGCGTGTGTGTGTCACAAATCAAGAATCTACATTTCATAAAACAATTTAGAATGCCTGAGACACATGCTCTGTCCATCAAAGTGCTCACGTCAATCGTTCTACCTAATTTCGACTTCGACAAGCGGACTTCAACATTAAACCTTGAAACACAAAAAGCACAAAATCTTTGCAGTTAAAGAGTATTGTACAGCACCCAGCAACAGATGCCTCTGGATCAGAAATGCAAGTTAACTATTTGGAGCGAAAACGTTCTAAGCAGCCGATTGCAACTTATTCCGGCTTCCATGAAACATCTTCCCAATGAGTTTTATCTGAAATACGGCTGAATTTTATAAAAACATACTTAGTCATTTGTTTTCATGGTGAAACAACCCGGGAAATATTGCAGTTTACGTTTCACTTACCAGTGCACAACCACCTCTACCTCTTCACTGGAAGGCGTCCAGCCCAAGTGAATGCCAGCTTCGAACTAGTTATCAACTTATGCCGCCGCAGATCGTGATGATTACAAAAAGTAACAATGGTATTTAATTTCGCAATGTAAAGAAGGATTTCGTTTGTCTAGTTAACTGTTTGAGTTCAGATAGGCAAACAAAGATATCTGAAAGAGCTTCATGCTATTTTCCCATTACAGCTAACAATAGGCAATTGATGAAAAAGATCTAAACTAACTTACTGCAATATATTCTTCAGCATTTTCTTTTCAAATTGAAATTCTTCATTACACAAACCCAGAAAGCCACAAAAGCCGTTAATTATTCTTGCGTGCAGTTTTCATCTGCCTTGTTCACGGAACTTTCAAAATAGATGCTTAGGACGAGCTTTTATTTGTAAATGAAAGTAAACTTCTCAACACCTTCATGCATTCTGAGTCAATCATCGATCCAAACTGAACTTTTTTTTTTCGTTTTCAATAAAGTAAATGACACTACCGTATGGAGTTTCCCGTAAGACGTGCACGAAGATTTCGTTTGGCCAAAATTCGGTTGTGTTGGTTGTAAAGTGGTTTGGTAGAACGCCACTAAAGCAAAATTGTTCTCTGGGTTTATCTTGTAACAGTGAAGCAGAAAACTTGCAGATTTTTTCTATTTGCATAACTTCATACAAACTCTCAAAAAGGGACAAGAGAGAGTGTAGCCCCGAGAGTTAATTAACAACACAAATAAGTTTATTTTGGCAGGGCCTGACAAGAACCACCCATCTAGAGAGACAAAGAATTGGGCAAAGGCGTGATAGACAGACACTAAGGGCTCACATGGTTTAGAGCCCAAGGAATTTGGAGACAGAAAGTCTATTGCTCCAGATCATCATCAACATATGTGTCTTTGGCTTGCACCGACTTCCAGCGACCGTGTCGCTGAAACATTCTGTCACTGACACCATTGTTAGCTGCCATAGTCGCGCCACCTGAACGCAGGAAAGCTTCTCTCACGGTGCCGTAACTAATAGGCTATCAACTTACAAGAATGGGCTCCTTGCGGTTATCAACAGCAGTACCAAGAATTCTTTTTGAAGTAGACCTGACGACCTCAACAATATGGTTATCCGTGGGGGAGGGGATACCAGCCATACTATGTGCCCACTTTATGCCATAAGAGGCAGAATCGATTACACTAGGGGAAAGGGATTGCTCAATAAGGTGTTGCAGGTACAATGCAAAATAAAAGGGATTAGTAGGGAAAACTTTCCCGTCATACTAGTGGGGAATTGCTTCCACTTGCGGTAAGCACGGTAGTACAGCAAGGATCTACTGTTGGCCTTTGAGGACAGTACTGTCGTCTTCAATCTCTTTAATCACTCGTAATATCAAGCGGTTTTTTCAACTGATGAAGGCTTAAGAGTTAGCCGAAACGTCTTGCTAAAAAACACATGTCAGTGACAAAACAGGCATTTCTATCGATTGGGTCTAAGGTACATTTGGATATTATCGAAAAAGTACCAGTTGATTGTATGAAGGGTACTCAAAAGAGTCTGCAGAGACCTTCAAGGAGAAGTAAAGGTAAGCTCATTGTTAGCATTAAATGCACTAAGCTCCTGTGCGAGGGGCAAAACGAATGAAACAAACATTTTCGTGAATAAAATAGATAAATAAATAACTTATCTTTACCCTCGGCAGTGCTTATAGCACAAAGGCTAGTGGGGTCGAGCAAACAGCTGAAACTAACAATTCAAATTTCACAAAGTATAGTTAAGAATCCAAACCGGCTAGAGGCAAACCAGCTGACTATTTACAAAGGTGGCCGAGAATTTGAGCTTGGGTCCACAGTGAAACAAATCCAGCAAGTGGTCAGAGCGTGAGTCAAACCCGGGACCACTGGATTGGGAGTCCGACGCGCTGACCACTCGGCCACCCTGCCTGTGAATCGTGTTGGGTTGTGTTTATGGAAAAGAAAACGATAATAATCTAAACTTTGGATTACACCGTAGCTTATGCTAACAAAAATAAATTGCATACTTTCAGCCGTACAGGTTTCAGAGATCTCCGAAGTCATTGGATTTAAAGATTCACGTGTTCAGTGCACTGCAGAAGCCTTGCATGTTGATGGAAATGATGAGCCACACATGAAACCGGAAAGTTATTACCGCAAGCGATTTTTGAAACTTAATACATTTTTTGCAGGATCTGCAGTCTCTTGCAAGACAGCGAGGCCAAAAAGCCATACCCTGTCCAGCGGGACGTCCGCGTATAGCCCAAATAAGGGAGTACTCTCCCCTGGGGTAATTCATCATTTTTTTTTTCGATTAGTCTTCGTTTTTACAGATTTTACAATGTCTGTACTGATTGTAATATTTTGCAGTTTTATTGTGAAACAGTAAAAGCAAAAGCGAGTACTTCTTATTGACATTTTACATCTTGATTAAGAAAATTGTTTCTTCCGGGTGGTTGAGCGGTCTTCCAAGCGTCCCCCGTGGAAAATCCACTTAAAGATAAGAAAACATTCCTCTTAGAGAACGTGTACCAGGATAGATGGCTTCGATTAAGAAGAGAATTTCATAATTATCAATTTCTTTCTTATTTGACATTTCAAAATTTCGTGATCCATTAATGGAAATTATTGAACGTCTTGTTTCGAACTCTTAACAAAACACTAAATCTTGTCATATCACGTATTTTTTTGTATTTTTTTCCTCTTTGAGAACTTGTATAATGTTCCAAGATTTCCAGTTTTCCTTCCGAGCAATTGTGTTTCTCGTTTATAATTTTTGTTTTCATTTATTTTTCGTAACGTTGTATTCCAGGCTGCCGATATGCTATGTGTTAATTCTTTAACATTTGCTACAGATAATGTTTTTTTTTCTTTTTTTGAATAATCAGATGTCTTGAGAAGATGATCTCGTGTCAATGGCAAAGCGAACTCGGATAAAAATTCTGAGTTTACCACCAGAAGACGAACCTGTATATGTTTGTAATCGCAGAAACTGAATTCGTTTTACACAGTCAGAAATCTTGAAACAAAAGGTATCTTGCGCCATTTTGTCTCCATTTTATAATAAATAAATTTATGTTTTAGGGATTCAGAAATAATTGAGCTTTGAGTTTGTTAACAAAAAAAAAGAAACCACAACTGGCTTGAAATTAGAAACGACAGCGTAAGCGGATGAGCGCCATATGTCAAAAAGAAACAAAATTCTTCTGTTCACTTTCCCAAAGCGTCACACACCTGTAGCACCGATTTAAAGTCGACTTGGCTTTGGATCTTGCATTGTTTCAAGTTTTTCATCACACCCCACTCAATCATACATCACGAAGGCCTCTGTCACAAAAACATCTTGAGGCCGTCACCTCTTCCAAAAACCATATTGTCAACTCCCACGGTGCAGTCTGGGCGAGAGTGATGAGTTAAATTTGGACACCCTCTTTGGACAACTGACTAAGTGGCGCTAGAACAGCTAGATACACAGTTCGCTATCCGTTATGCACAGTAAGACGTGTACATTGCTTATTTTTCTTTTGTTCGTAGCCCGTGACATACCGCCTTGAACTGACGCAATTTTCAATCCACAGTATAATTGCATGCCCTATGGAAAGCGATCAGCTATTTTGGTAATGGTCAATTTTTTAACTTTCAAATACACTATAATTTGACGTTGATGTCGCGAGGTTCGCATTTTTTGCTCTTTCACTCACTGTGAGCTTACAAGTCTTACAATGTGTTCAATTTTCAGCATATCAAATTATCATGATTCTGTCATTTGATTTAATTTTATTTTATATAAAAAGGCAAGTCCGTGTAGTCCTCAGTTAGGCTAACTGAAAAACTTGTCACCATTATTGTTCAATCTTTTAGATGTCAAAAAAATTCAAGGATCATGCGGGACATGTGTGACGCAGTGGATAGTGCTTGTAAAAGAGTGGCACTGAGAAGAATTCGACACAAGGGCTGGAATTTAAGAAAAACAGGCAAACTTAACGAAACAAAGTGTAAAAATTCTTAAATATCTATTTCTAAAAATAAACGTTCCTGGTATGATAATCAGAATACATCATTAAAGTCTGCAAACACCAGTAGACTGCGGAACGGACTTTTTCACTGTTATTCCCAGTATCCGTAGAATGCCGATAACACAGTCCCGGGAATAGCACGACCATCTTCTCCCGAAATTCAACACTGAATGTAAGAAACGCCTGAAGTAAAATATTAGTGATCCAAGAGAATCAGTTACTGCGTGGCACAAGTACACAGTTAAAAAGTTTTAAAATAGTGATAATAGTGCCAAATTAAACTCAATTTTTAGAGCAGACATTTCGGGTCTAGCCCTTCCTCAGTGTTGAGTTTAGTTAGAAGAAACGTCTCCCACAACCTGATAACATTTAAAATTAAACAAATGTGTTGGTAATTGCGATAATACGCTCCCGGGAAATATGAACAGGTTTTCCTGAAGAGAATGTCACACGTAAAACAGGAAAACGTCTCGGACAACTCCATAATATTTAAAACTAGAACGATGTGTCTCAAGCTGCATTCTCCATTTCCTACTGAAATCGTGCAGTTATATACGATGCAACAGATTCTTAAAACACAGATGCCTTAGGAATTTACCCGACTGATAGTCATTGTACGTAGTATTTACGAGTCCCGGGTTACGAGTCTCCTGTATTCCAATTTTTAACTTTCGAACCTCTAACAGATGCTTATAGAAAACTGTGCCGGCTGTCAAAGGCACCGTTAAGCAATCACGAATGATAATCATCCGAGGAAAATTTTACATCTTGTTTCACAACATCTTTTTCTTTGTTGAAGTAATAAACAAAACTGAATAACATATGTGTGCAAACCCAAGATTTATCATTGCAAAGTCTTTTCAAAGCAAAAGAAAAGAAGCATCCAAGAGTTTAAGAACCACCCTTGGTGAGAGTGAAAATGTAGAAGTTAAAACTAAAAGCTTCAATGTGTTAACTCTTCAAAGGTGCTTTACACAATAGCCTTCGTGCAGACGTCTACCTTTGTTTTACGCGGCAAAGTGACTCTGATTCGTAGTCTTAGGCGTCTGCACGGAGCTACTGTGTAGATCTACACAATAGAAAATCTGCTTAGTCTACACAGCCACGTAAAATAATGGCAAATAGCAAGTCACGAAACATTACATTCCCTGCAACGAATGATGGGCACGAACTTCGCTTTAAATTTGGTTGCAGAGTAGACGTCTGCTAGTGAAAACATTCACAGAGTCAACGCTTGTTCTAAGAGTCATACGTTCCCGTGTCTCACTCGCTTATCACAAATGGACAGTAGGGCTTTCATATTGGTTTTCTGTTTCTTGTCTGCAGCCTGGTTGATGTCCACCACCGAGGCTCTGTACGGTCAGAACACCGATTTCAATGGAAGGCGATCAATGGGAATGGTATGTTTCACTTTGCATTATAATTTCTCGAGCTTAACGCCCATAGTTATAACTATGTTCCAATCAACTATTTCAATAACGTTTTGAACTGAATATCCTGTCTGTAATTCTAAACAATATCACTCATGAACTGGATCTCTCAAACAGCGACTGAGCAATTATTCGCTACGACAATAAAACGTCTTTTTCCCAGAAATCGGGCTCACAAGACGACAAAAGGTAGAACCACAAAACACCTGGCGTTCTAGAGAAGGGACACACACTTCACTGTCATTATGCTTTAACCAATTATTGGATTTGGGACAATTCAGTCCATGGTTAAACAGATAAAAACAAGTCGCGAGAAAAGGCAGTTGTATTTTGGTAGTTGTATTTCAGTATCAATTTGATAGGCAGTTTAAGTCAAAAACACTTAGAGCTAAAATTGAGGGTGCTTCCAGTTTAACGGATTGTGCTTCTGTTATCGTAGCCTTTGCATCACGAGAATGATGATCAGCTGCCTACTCATAATAGGCCATTTCTTTGATACGAAACTTAAATTGGGGGTGCTTTTGATAGGGTTTGGCCTCTACTGAAAAAGAGTGTCAGCATTGACTCATCAAAGGACAACTGTTGGAGACCTTATATGCCACCTTACGTTGTATTTGTTTCGATTTTCAGAAGTTGGAGAGCCGCCAGAAGAATATCAGGAACCTGTGCGTTGCCGCAAAAGATGTTTGCAAAACAGAACCAAATCAACAGCAGCTTCAGTAATGTCACAATAATGCTCAAAGTAAAGACAACATTAAGAAAATCACAATGAATGAAACAACATGTAGAAAACTTCCAAATATCAATAAAAGTAAATTCATTAAATTGTTTCTGGTCTCACTCTCTCTTTTACACCTTGAAGAATTAGTATTCCCTTGTTGTTTGTCATTCCCAAATGATGAAAGAGAACGTAAACGTCTTGGTTATTTCAAGAAAACAAAACAGATTTCCCCAATCGCTATTGCTATGCCTTGATATGTCGAGATTAACAAAAGGAGATTACCAATCCTTAAGTAAAAATAGGTCATATTCGTATTCTCGATTTCGGACTGGTGCTAGCTTGTAATGGGGACTATTGCGGAAAATTTCTAAAAAGAGCATTCAAAAAGACTCCCTGCATTAGCCTCAGTTGAAATCTAGTTTCAGTCCAATGCCGAGAATATGGATATGGTCTATTGAACGAGGCGACAGAAGTGCAAAGTAATTGAAAAAAAAATCAAATACATTCAAAGGCGAACATACAACAGTTTTAGGGATTTTATTCAAAAAATTAAACTACAAAGAAAGGAGAAAATCTACAGATTACGTCTCTCTCGTAAACGGCTCTAAGCCTAGCGAGTCTCCTGCTACATTCATCAAGGCGCCATTGATAAAGACCGCGCATGCATGCGGTTCTCTTCATCACGACAACAAAATAATCGCAAAACCATTTTATAGGTAAACCTTAAAAACCGTTGACTTGAAAAGGTGGACACGTTTTGATGGATAACGTCAACTTGATGATCTACATTTCCAAAGAACAAACACAAGTTGTAAAATACTTACTTTTTGCTCGTCGATTATGTCAATCTATGAAATAAAATAGCAAAAAAGCAAAGAAATAAAATAGAAAAAATTCCTGTCTCTTACGTAAAAAATAATTAAAGCAAGTGGCCAAATCAAGGCAAGTAAAGACCATGGAGCCGCTCTGCCATACCTTATGCATCATTTATTTCTGATATCACTTCATATCGTCTCTAGCGCAACAGTCAATCGTTGCCCGAGTGTGATTAAGTTATGGAAGAAATATTTTGCTGGGTAAAGAGCTGTACAGATCGTAGAAATTAGCATACATTTTTACAATTTAATTTTACCCCTTAGTGTCAGTTTCGATGGAAAAGAAATGCAAAGCTCTCAAGACATGTTTGACTTTGTTATTCTACATATTGTTAACTTTCTTATCGGTCTTTTCAGATTTGGTTATTTAAGGCATTCGTGTTGTTATATTTAATATATAAGCAGATACATAGGGGTTATCACACGTCGGCGCAAAGATATGAATTGTATCTTCGATTGCTTAAAACAATATTTTACGAACGAGGGCAGCGAGCGAGTAAAGTAGTCTTTTTTACACGAGAAAAGTATTCACAGTACGCCGGACAAAAACTATACTGGATAGTCAGTTTAAGTTATGGGAGAAATATTTTGCCGGGTAAAGAGCTCTACAGATCGTAAAAATGAGTTGCATGCTAGACTAGGGTTATGTTCTACTGAATGTTATTGAACCCATTACAAATGCGGTGTCTTATCACAGTCCGCAAGGAATTAATTAGTCCATCTTTTGGACTGAATTACTTCATAGATGGTTGATCGCCCAGTGTTAAGTCACAGAAGACAGCAACTCGGTGTCTCCAAACCTGCAACAACCGAAGTACTCAGAAAAACAGTTCCCTAGAGTAAGACGAATAAGAATCAAAAGCTCCACCAATGAGCAAACATTCAGCCAATCAGCATAAGGGCCGGCAGATGAAACGCAAAGGAAAGAAACGAGGCAGGGAACAGGTTTACCATCCCCAACACAGTAAGCGATCAGAAAAATTGTTTCCACTGTGTTCCCCTTTGAATTACTGCTTTGCTAAATAATGAAGAAGAACCAAAAACGAGAAGAAGTGATCAGGAATAGAAAGGTTCACTCATGACTGCTTTCATAATGAATAACATCAACCGACGACCAATCAGAATGCTTTACCGATTCAGTAAGTAAGTAAGTGAGACTTAATTTTAAGAGGGTAACACTTGACAGTAATAAAACCGATAAACTTGTGGCCCCCAGAAATAAAAAGAAAAAGAAAAGTCGAAATAAAATAAAAATAACAGAAATTACAATTCAAAGAACCTGCCTTGCTATCCACAGATCTTTTAAAGGGTTCGTGAAGAACCATTTCTATTGATGCTGTCAACAGCTGAGAAGAGGGCCCATCATTTGAATTCCCCTAGAATAGCCGTGATTATCCAGTGAATTAGGAATGGCGCAGGACGAATACAAGCAAGCAAAACATTTTTGACAGATAGCGCTTCCCTGTACAATTTCAGTGCAGCCAAAAACAACACACACTCGAAAGGCATAATGAACCTGACAACAAATACAATCAAGACGTACTGCCACGACTCATTGCAAACCACATTACCGTTATAATAATAAAATATTATCGTTTGTCTCACGATGTAGTCACGTAGGATGTATGTCACGACGTTTCGACTGCATACTGCTAGTCTGCATTAGGTGATGAGGTCGACTGGTTACGCGAAACCTTATAAACCATTATACTCTGCTATGATTGGTTGGTTTTCAACAGCTGTGATTGATTCATTTCGTTCCTCGCTGTTTCCGTGGGTTGTTCTCTTAGTGGTCCGCTTTTTCGCAGCTCTCCTGTTGTTGTGTTTCTTCATCGTGGGCATCCATGCTTCTGGAATTTCAATTCCACTATGCCCGTAGTTGTTGTTGTGAGGGTGAAGTCTTCTGTGAATCGCCTATTTGACCCTGCGTGTGTACCATGGTGAAGCGGATTGAAGGTTCTTGGTTGTTGAGATGCTGTAAGCTGTCGACGCTTCTGCGATCTAGGACGGTAAAGGTGTCATCCACGTAGCGTTTCCAGATCCTAGGTTTGTACGGTGTGGTAGCTATTGCCTGTTCTTCGAAACTCTCCATGTAGAGGTTGGCAATAACAGCAGAAACCGGGCTTCCCATGGCTGCGCCTTCCTGTTGTTCGTAAATTGATCTGTTATACTGAAAGTATGTGCATCTCAATACGAAGTTCAGAAGGTCCGCGATTTGAGCAGGTGTTAGCGTCGAGCGGTCCGCAAGGCTGGGGTCGTTCTCCAGTTTCTGTAGAACCGCCTCTACAGCGGCGTCGATGGGAACGTTGGTAAACAGCGACTCTACGTCGAAGGACACCATGATCTCGTTGTGTAGGATACTTTCACCGCTGATGGTGGATACTAAGTGGGCTGAATTGTTCACCGCAAAAACCGTGCTACCTGTTAAAGGAGACAAGATGTTGGCTAAGCCGGTAAGTAGGCGGAGAAATCATACGCGAACGTGTTAACGCATGAGACGATAGGTCTTAGGGGGACGTCGGCCTTCTGGATCTTCGGCAAACCGTAGATTCTAGGTGGTTGTTTGTGCCAAGGTCTGATCTTGTTGTAGGGAAGAATTAAATGACAGCACTGACATGAAGATGTTTGGGCTCATCCTCGGTGTAAAAACCTGTGAAACTCACCAGTGACGTAAAACAAAGAACGAGCAAGACAACAAAGAGCCCCGAAACAATATAGAGCACACAAACAATAACCCCTGAACAAAGAAAAAATTCACAGGTTTTTACACCGAGGTGATTTTTAATCGACGTTGTCCTCGCCGTAGTAGCTTCTTAAACTCCGCAATAACCACAAAGTACACCTATACGGTTTCCTTGTCAGCTATTGCATTTCAATGAATTTGCCTGTTCATTTCGACCACAGTATCCAGGAGGACACGGATAGTGAACTTCAGCGCTGGCAGAAGACGAGCCTCTTCGATACCCCAAAAATTATGTTTTGCGACAATATTTTCACTGCTGTTTGCTCAGGCAGTCAAAGCCGGCATTGAATGTGTCCCATGCACTTGTCCACGTTGTAGACTATAGAGACCTCCTGCGCAAGGCAAGTAGCTATAGTCAAGCCCGGTAACCGTAAGGTCAAGCAGCAAAGTCATTGTCTATACTGAGAAGTACATTACACTAATGTGACAAGCCTCTGAAGTCATCAAATTGAATCGTGAAATTTTGATTGTTAGCCTGTTTATAGCGCTTAATCGATCACTTCTAAAAGTGCCAAAAGTACAGCTTTAAATCGATCATGTCTTGCCTATTGGTAATTTTAAGACTGTCTTTCATATTTTGGTTTTAAAAAAATGAAAGCGTTTTTAGTCATAAATACAATACAATAAAGACGAGAAAGTAAGCTGGTTTTGATCTAAAGTGCTTGTAGCGAGGTTTTCTTTTTAAACTAATGGTTCTGCCCCCGAAGTAATTTCTCACACAATTAATTAATTAATGCACTCAACGCATATGACGGCGCTAGAAACGACAGTGAAGGAGAATGAAAAATACTAATGAGAAATATTAGTATATTCGCATAGTTGATTCTATGATTCAACAAACCTGAAAACTCCCAACAAGTCAAAAGCCATAACCAGAGCAAGCTCAAAGCTCAAACAAATCTGCAAAGTTATGCACGTGTCGTGCATTCGTCGCTACGGCCAGATTGCGTCAATATTACTTCTTTAGGTTGAGTGGCGCTCCAAACATTGATACGTGTTCATACAGTCGATCTGCACACTAATTCTAATGTGCAGTTTTGGTTTACTACAGCAAACCTTTCCTTTCCATTGCGGTTACATAAACGAACAAAAACTAATGAACGTGATGCAAACTGAACTTGTGATGAATAATTAGCAGCATTAGCATGCGCCTTGGAATAATTTGCAATGTAAATTCGAGCCTACGTTCAAAAGTTTCGCGCCAGAATTTGCAAGGGCATTACAGAATTGGTCCTCCTTAGTCCATAGCTTCAAATTACTTTCTTTTTCGATAACAATAGTAAAAGAGATGCGTAAAGAGTGTGCATATATGAGTCATATTTAAAAATGTGGGATTGGAATATTTGATCGAGGCTTTAAATCCTAACAGAAAGTCTGCGACAAGGGGGCCAACATACTACTGTTGAGTGATTTGAAATCGCAGCTTTATTTTTTTAAGAAAACGCAAAGACATTGTTATCAAAGCGGCCGACAAAGGCGGCGCTTTAGTTGTTTGGCGGACCGACCTCTAC